>ERZ772884.1123-NODE-1123-length-17896-cov-3.464268_pt1 | contig 17896 bp, 17 predicted proteins | sample MGYA00580574_ERZ772884 | MGnify/ENA primary metagenome ERZ772884 (study PRJEB29015, sample SAMEA2737690) | human gut metagenome | biome: human gut; feature: human-associated habitat; material: faeces | place: China | collected 2012 ... | reverse complement strand
ACAGCTGTGCAGAGGTTGTCACTCTTCCTGTTGCTGCTCACGGCAAATACGTTGTTAAGGTTGGCAAGCAGAGTGTAAAACTCGTATTCTAATACTTTCGTTAATTGAGAGTTGAAGATTGAGAGTTTAGAGTTATGATATCTACTGTTGTTACAGTTTTGTTACAAAGTAGTTAATGGTAATCATCGCTCGGCTTTGCCGCTTGCCTAAGCAAGAACTCTAAACTTTCAACTCTCAACTCTCAATTTTTTATTTATTTGTTGTAATTTTGTATTTTGATTGTTCAAGCAAAACAAATACAACAATGAACCCACAACATCATTTTATTGGTCTTTCAGATCAGCAAGTAGCTGACAGTCGTGCCAAGTACGGCATTAACGTGCTCACGCCTCCGCCCACTACGCCGCTCTGGAAACAGTTTCTTGAGAAATTCCGCGACCCGCTTATTATCATTCTTCTTATCGCCGGCGTACTCTCTGTTGCCATTTCCATATACGAGTACATCGGACTGCATCAGGGCGCTGAGGTTTTCTTTGAGCCAGTAGGCATCTTCGTGGCTATATTCCTCGCCACCGGACTCTCCTTCTACTTCGAAACGCAAGCTGACAAGGAGTTCTGCGTGCTCAATCAGGTGAACGACGACGAGCCGGTGGAGGTGATTCGTAGCGGAAACCACACGCAGATAGCTAAGCGCAATGTGGTTGTTGGTGATATTGTACGCATCGGTATAGGATGTGAGATACCTGCTGACGGCGAATTGTTGGTTGCTACGCAACTATCTGTAGACGAGTCGACGCTCACCGGCGAACCGCTCTGCCATAAGACCACCGACCCTGCGCTGTTCGACCTGAAGGCTACTTATCCCAGCAACCGCGTGCTGCGTGGCACGAAGGTGATGGAGGGGCACGCTCTCATGCAGGTAACGGCTGTGGGCGATGCCACCGAGAACGGCAAAGTTTACAAGGCTGCGCAGATAGATAATAGCGTGAAAACGCCGCTCAGCGAGCAGCTCGACTGGCTCGGCTTGTGGGTGAGTCGTCTTTCGTGCAGCATAGGTGTGGCTGTCGTCGTGGCGCGCATCGTGATGTATCTGGCTCAGTACGACTTCTGCTTTGCCGAAGTGGACACACTCGCATTCATAGCATACATCTTGCAGACCCTAATGATTGCGATGACGCTCGTCGTTGTCTCAGTGCCCGAAGGTTTGCCTATGGCTGTCACGCTGAGTCTTGCCTACAGTATGCGCCGTATGCTTAAGACCAACAATCTTGTGCGTAAGATGCATGCTTGTGAGACGATGGGCGCTACTACCGTCATTTGTACCGACAAGACGGGCACACTGACGCAGAATCGCATGAGCGTTGAGGAGGCTTGTTTCTATAGTGGCGGCGAAGATTGCAAGTCTATTGTCGACGCCAACAAGATATTGCTTGATTCTTCCGACTTCTCAAACGAGATAAAGGAAGGCATCGCCGTCAATTCTACTGCGTCGCTCGATTTTTCTAATCCTGCAGCGCCTTCGGTATTGGGCAATCCTACCGAGGGTGCGTTGCTGTTGTGGCTGCACGCAAAGGGCATTGACTATGAGGCGCTGCGTGAGGAGGTGAAGGTGGTGGAAGAACTGCCGTTCACAACCGACCGCAAGTATATGGCTACCGTTGTTGAGTCGGCTCTTATGTCTGGCAAACGAATGCTTTATGTGAAGGGAGCGCCAGAGATTGTTTACGATCTCTGTGCTTCTACAGATGGCGTGCCGTTGAAGGCTGCTGTCGATGCGCAGCTCAAGCTGTATCAGCAGCGTGCCATGCGTACGCTTGGCTTCGCTTGTCAGGAGATTGGCGACGAGAAAGTGATTGTAGACGGAACCATACACGCTGGCAAGCTACGCTTTCTTGGAATCACGGCAATAGCCGATCCTGTGCGCAACGAGGTGCCAGAGTCGATAGGTGAGTGTCTGAATGCTGGTATTTGCGTTAAGATTGTAACTGGTGATACTGCCGAAACGGCTAAGGAAATCGGTCGCCAGGTTGGGTTGTGGACAGATAAGGATACGGATAGAAACATAATCAGCGGACCTGAGTTTGCTGCGCTTACAGATGCGCAACTCGATGCTTTGGTTATGGATATTAAAATAATAGCACGTGCACGTCCGATGGACAAGAAGCGTCTTGTTGAGGCGTTGCAGCGCAAGAATCAGGTTGTGGCTGTAACGGGTGACGGCACTAACGATGCGCCTGCGCTGAAGGCGGCTCATGTCGGACTGTCTATGGGCGACGGCACATCGGTGGCCAAGGAGGCGTCCGACATAACCATCATCGACAACTCTTTTAAGAGTATCTGCAAGGCAGTGATGTGGGGTCGTTCGCTATATCAGAACATACAGCGTTTCCTGCTGTTCCAGCTTACGGTGAACGTTACGGCGTGTATGCTTGTGCTCTGTGGAGCGTTGATGGGCACTGAGGCTCCGCTCACGGTGACGCAGATGCTTTGGATAAATCTTATCATGGATACGTTCGCTGCAATGGCGCTTGCGTCGCTTCCGCCGTCAGAGGCGGTTATGAACGACCGACCTCGCGACCGTCGTGCATTTATTATCAACCGACCGATGCTTGCTGAGATTGTAGGCGTAGGTGGCTTCTTCTTCGCCCTGCTCGTAGCCCTGCTTTATATCTTTGAGCATGCCGATATACAGCAGCTCACCGACATAGTGAGTGTGCAGATAGGCGAGAGCAGCACCGTAACGCCGTATGAACTGACACTGCTCTTCACCATCTTCGTGATGACCCACTTCTTCTACCTTTTCAATGCTCGTGCCTTTGCCACGCATCGCAGCGCTCTGCATCTGAAAGGCTGCAAGGGGCTCATCTTCATCAGTACGCTTATCTTCGTTACGCAGGTCTGCATGGTGGAGTTGCCGGGCGTTCAGCGCTTCTTCAACGTAGTAAGTCTCAAACCGCTCGACTGGCTTATAATCATCGTAGGTTCTTCTTTCGTGCTTTGGATACGCGAACTATGGAGCTTGTTGCGGATAAGAAATAAGAAGCTGTAGATAGTTTTCAAACAGATAGCTGTCTACTGCTTGACAATGCATAAACAAAAAGTGTAAGCATGAAAAAAGCTGGCAATTCAAATTGCTTTTGCAATCGAATTGTCAGCTTTTCATTTTGAATGAATTCTCTATACTTGAAATCTCGCTTGAGAACTTCTGGTCAATCTTTAGTCGTTGCTCCACCTGGTTGCAACTGTAAATCACCGTGGCGTGGTCTCGTCCGCCAACCATTCTGCCGATGCGACTTGCAGAGAGCTTCGTGTATTTCTGTGCAAGGTATATCGAAACCTGGCGGGCCATCACGTATTCCTTCTTTCGGCTTCGGCTGTTTACGTTTGCTGTTGTTACATTGTAGTGCTGGCAAACGCTCTCGATAATCTCGTCGATAGTGAGCGGCTCCTCGTTCACCTTCACCGAACGCTTGATGATGCGCTGCGCAAGTTGCATGTCTATCTCGCAGTTGTATACAACGCTATAAGCCATGAGCGAGTTGATAACGCCCTGCAGTTCACGAACCGATCCGTTAGCTGTCGAAGCGATGAACTCTATAACGTCCTCCGGTATGTTCAGCCCGTCGTGCTTTATCTGTCGACGCAGGATATCTGCACAAAGCTGCACGTTAGGCTTCTCCATCTCAGCGATAAGACCGCTTGAGAAACGTGTTATAAGGCGCTCGTTCATTCCCTTCAGCTCAACCGGCGGGCGGTCGCAAGCAAGGATGATGCGTTTTCCGTTGCGGAAAAGGTGGTTGAAGATGTGGAAGAACGTGTTCTGAGTGCCTGTCTTACCTTCCCATTCCTGCACGTCGTCTACGATAAGCACGTCAATGGTCTGGTAGAAGTTGATGAAGTCGTTGATAGTATTGCGGAGCACAGCGTTTGTATACTGTACCTCGAACAGACGTGCACTGATGTACAGCACTCGTTTTTCCGGGTACATGCGCTTTGTCTCTACACCCATAGCGTTGATGAGGTGAGTCTTTCCGCAACCAGACGGACCGAAAACAAAGAACGGGTTGAAGCTGGTCATCTGCGGATGCTCCGAGATAGACAAACCGATTGAGCGTGTCAGCTTGTTGCTACTTCCCTCCAGATAATTATTAAAGGTGAGATGCGGGTTAAGCTGTGAATCGATTTGCTGTACGGGCGAAGCGTCAAGCATTGTAGGAGCCTGGTTCGCGCCTTCGCGCTGACGCGGCTTCAGTGCTTCGTCGGTAGGCTCGTCGCTCTCGATGGTTTGTGTTTTCTTGTTTTCGTTGTCTGTAACAATACGGTACGAAAGATTGATGCCTTGTCCGAAGTTGCGTGTAAGGACCTTGCGCAACAAGTCGACATAGTTCTCCTCAAGGTACTCGTACACGAAAGGACTCGGTACGCGTAACAGCACCGTCTTTGTTCCCTCGTTGAAGGACTCAAAGACGATTCCCTTGAACCATGCGTTGTATTGTTGCTCTGATAAATTCTCGCGAATGAGCGCAAGACATTTGTCCCAAAGCACATTAGGACTTACATTCATCGGCTATTAATATTGTTTTAAAAGAAGTCTTTCGACCATGTTGTTATAATTCCGTTTGCAAAGGTACTCATTATTTTTGAGGTGAGCAAATAACTTGCACTTAATTGCTTATATTATATATCGTAATTAATTAGTAATCTGTAAGTTAGCGTTTCTTTTGTTTTACTTGTATGTTACTGGCGTTCAAACTGGTTAACTTATTGATTTCGTGGAAGTTAATTGTTTTTATACTGTTTGTTGCGCAATTTGGTGAAACATTTTGCCCGAAACAACTAAATATATCAGAAAAACAACGTTGTACGTTAAATAGGAGCGTGAAACACTTATGTATTTTAATTTGTATAAAATCTAAATACTAAGTGCTTCACTTACCTTGTTTCTGTTTGCTATACATTATATATATAGTACAATTTGCGCTATGTTATAGCTGCTTTACTTGTCCTTTCTGCCGAAGACAGAGAAGTGAACGTAGCGCTTCGGGTGTTGCTTGAGGTCGATCATGAGCGAATCGGCGTGCGAGACGGTAGAGTTGAGTCGATGATACAAGCCCGGGTCGTTGAGCAGCATGCCTACTGTGCCGTCCTTACTGTTCATCTTGTTTGTTATCTCGTTCACGTTGCTCAGCGTTTGGTCTATCTGCTGCTTAGTAGAAGCGAGGTCGAGCGCAGCGAGGTTGCTTGTGAGTGTTGTAGTGTTGTCGAGCACTCCGTTAGCCTTTGTCATGAGTGTAGGCACGCCCTTGTTGAGAGTGCGCATGAGTGTGTTTAGCTCGGCTGTAGAAGTGGTGAGATTGCCCGTGATGGTCTGCACGTTATGCAGCGACTGAGCCAGGGCAGGGTCTGCAAGCAGAGCGTTCAGACTGCCGAGAATACTGTCGAGCTTAGGCAGCATCTTCTCTATCGTAGGCACCATTGCTGCTACTTTGCCCATAGCGCCGCTCTGAATGGTGCCGCTGATTGTCTCGCCCGGCATAACACGCTCACGCGGATTGTTGGCGAGCAGGAGGTTCACCTTCACGTTGCCCATGAGGTCGCTCTCAATCTCTGCCGTACTACCCTTCGGTATGCGTATCTGCTTGTCGAGACCTACCACTACGCGTGTAGGATGCTCGTTAGAGTAGTCGTAGATAACCGACTTCACGGTGCCCACCTTGAAACCGTCGGCGTAGATGGGGCATGACGAAGACAATCCGCTGATGTCTTTGAACTCTATGAAATAGTCGTCGGTAGACGAGAACAGATTCAATCCTTTGAGGAAGTTCATGCCGAAGAAAAGTATTATTACTCCAGCTATTGCAACCAATGCAATCTTTACTTCTTTTGTCAGTGCTTTCATATCTTTGGGTTGTTTTGTTTCTAATGTTTATAACTCTTGTTTATCTGTTGTTTTTGAACTCGCGTATGCCGGCGTTCACGTTGATCTTCTCGCCGTTCTTGAAGGCAATAATGAAGGCTCCGTTGAAGTCTTCACCCACTTCCTTGAGTCGCTTGTATACAATATTGTAGTTGTTTGATGCGCCGCAAGTGTACTTGTACAAGCCGTTCTCCTCGTAGCATTCTATATCTTCAAGACCCTTGAATATCTTGTCGCCAGCCTTGTATCTGTTCTTGCTCACGAGAATCTGAATCTTGAAGACCGGTCGGCTGTTGTCGATAGGCGCATTGTTCTGCATGCGCTCCGGCTTTCTCTCCACCTGCTTGCGTGGGGTGGGGCGAGGTTCGTCTGTGGACGGCTGAACAATTACGTTATCTTCCTGCTTCTGCTGCGCAATATTGTCTGGCGTTGAGTCCGTGGCCCTTGTCTTCGGCGCTTTAGCAGGCTCTGCTGCAGGCTCCGGCAGCTGTTCCGACATAGTCTTGAACGGCACCGTGATGCCCTTGTCGTACTTGTTCTTGTATTCGGCGAAGGCGTTGTATATGGCGCGTCCCATGATGTCGATGCTCTGCTTGTTGTTAAGGAAACGCTCCTCGTCTGGAGTGGATATGTAGCCCAACTCGATGAGGCAAGCCGGCATCGAAGTGAGACGCAGCACAGCCAGATTCTGCTGGTGAACGCCCTTGTTTGGTCTGTTTGCATCGCGGCAGACATGCTTCTGCAACATCTTTGCTAAGTCGATGCTCTTCGAGAGGTTCTTGTCCTGAATCAGTTCGAACACGATGTTGCTCTCCGGCGAGTTAGGGTCGAAGCCTACGTAGTGCTGCTTGTAGTCTTTCTCGAGATAGATAACCGAGTTCTCTCTTTTCGCCACCTCCAGGTTAGTCTCCTTGGCGTGAGAGCGTCCGTCGCCCAGCGTGTATGTCTCGAAGCCTCGCGCCGTGTGTACGCCCTTCAGCGCATTGGTGTGTACCGATATGAAGAGGTCTGCTTTGCAGTTGTTCGCTATGTTGGCGCGCTCGTACAGCGGAATGAACACGTCGGTCTTGCGTGTGTATACCACTCTCACGTCGGGGCAGTTCTGCTCCACGTATCGTCCGAAAGCCAGCGCCACGTTGAGGTTAATGTTCTTCTCTACAGAGAAAGTGCCAGGCGCTCCGGCGTCCTTTCCGCCGTGTCCCGGGTCGATAACGAGTGTGAATTTTTTATTTGCGCCTGCCATTCCAGACACAAACGATATGATGAGTATTAATATGAGCAGTATCTTTTTAGCCATATATCTGTGCGTTAAGCTAATAAGAGATTAATCTTTTTACGTGCAAAGGTAGGAAATAAATTGAAAAACCGTGCACAATAAAATAGTTTTTAACGCTTTACATGTATTTCTACGCCAGCGCCTTGGCAGTCGGCGCCCATCGGCGGATTGCATTTGGTGATGTGGAGTACTATTGAGGTGATTTTGGCGTATTCTGCCATTAACCTGTTTGCTATACGTCCTGCTACGTGTTCTATAAGTTTCGACGGCACGCCCATCTCTTCTTTCACGATGTTGTACACCTCAGCATAGTTGAGCGTGTCTGCCACGTCGTCTGTCTCGAATGCCTTCTTGATGTCGTAGCCGATGCGTATGTTCACGATGTAGTCGTTGCCCGTGAGCTGCTCCTGAGGCAGCACGCCGTGCAGAGCGTGCAGGCGTATGTCGTTGACGTAAATGTATGATTCGGTGAGAAGCATGTTAAAAGTAAAAAAGTAAAAGGGTAAAAAAGTAAAAGAGTAAAAAGGGTGGAGTTGCAACAAAGTAATTGTAGTGCCTACGGCAAGAATGCCGTAGGCTCCTACTGTTTGTTTTCAATTCTCTACTTTCAACCGAATAAACTATCCGCAGCGTGATGCACCGCAGTTCTTGCAGATGAGGCAGCCTTCTTGGTACACAAGTGTCTCGTGTCCGCATACCGGACATACCTGACCCTTAGCCTCCGTGCCGTCAACTACATACTTCTTCAGCGCACGCTCCACACCGTTCTTCCATGTGTTGATGCTCTGGTCCTTCAGTTGCAGCGAGCTAACGAGCTTTATTACGTGGTCGATAGGCATGCGGTAGCGCAGAACGCCCGAGATGAGCTTCGCGTAGTTCCAATACTCAGGGTTGAACTTCTCCGAGAGACCCTCAACCGTCGTCTTGTATCCGCGCTTGTTCTCGAACTGGAAGTCGTAGCGGCGCTTTCCGTCCGGTTCAATCTGCTTTATAATCTTGCCCTTCGTCACGGTCTTAGGCAGGGCGATGCCCTCCTCGTCGTCTTGCAGACCGGTGAATATCTCGTACGGATAGCCGTCGAGCAGACCCACGAAAGCCACCCATTTCTCCTTGTTGTTCTGGAAGCGCACCACGTCGCACTCCAGTTCCTTAGGTCGCACCTCCACAACGTTGTGCAGCGGTTTCACAGGCATATCCGTAGCACCCTCCTTCTCCTTGTCGGTCTTCTTCTTGTCCTTCTTCGACACGGCGATCATCACTCCCGAACGGCTTCCGTCGCGGTAGATGGTGCAGCCCTTGCATCCCGAACGCCAAGCCTCTACGTAGAGCTTGTTCACGAGTGCCTCGTCTACGTCGTTCGGCAGGTTCACGGTTACGCTGATTGAGTGGTCCACCCACTTTTGTATAGCGCCCTGCATGCGCACCTTCATCAGCCAGTCGACATCGTTAGCCGTAGCTTTATAATAAGGTGATTGGGCTACGAGGGCGTCAATCTCCTCCTGCGTGTATCGCTTCTCGGTGTCGATGCCGTTGACGCGCATCCATTCGAGGAACTTCCTGTGATAAACGATATACTCCTCGAACGAGTCGCCCACCTCGTCAACGAAGTCGACATGCACGTCGGCATCGTTCGGGTTCACCTTGCGGCGACGCTTGTATACGGGCATGAACACCGGCTCGATGCCGCTTGTCGTTTGTGTCATCAGCGACGTTGTTCCCGTAGGCGCAATGGTCAGACAGGCGATGTTGCGTCTGCCGTACTTCAGCATGTCCTCGTACAGCTGTGGGTCAGCCTCCTTTATGCGCAGGATGAACGGGTTGTTAGCCTCGCGTTCAGCGCTGAATATCTCGAATGCGCCGCGCTCCTTAGCCATCTCTACCGACGAGCGGTATGCTGCCAGCGCCAGTGTGCGGTGCACATCCACGCTGAAGTCGGTAGCCTCCTGCGTACCGTAGCGCAGACCCATTGCCGCTATCATGTCGCCTTCGGCTGTGATGCCCACACCCGTGCGGCGTCCCTTCGAACTCTTGCTCTTTATCTTCTCCCAAAGGTGATACTCGGCGTGCTTGATGTCGTCGCACTGCGGGTCGTTCTCTATCTTCGACATGATAAGGTCAATCTTCTCCAACTCCAGGTCGATGATGTCGTCCATGATGCGCTGCGCCTTAGCTACGTGCTTCTTGAACAGTTCGAAGTTGAACTTCGCCTCTTTCGTGAACGGATTCTCCACGTACGAGTAGAGATTCACCGAGAGCAGACGGCACGAGTCGTACGGACAGAGCGGAATCTCGCCGCACGGATTCGTCGATACGGTCTTGAAACCGAGGTCGGCATAGCAGTCGGGGATGCTCTCGCGTATGATGGTGTCCCAGAACAGCACGCCCGGCTCGGCGCTCTTCCATGCGTTGTGCACAATCTTGCCCCACAGCTTCTTCGCCGAAATCTGCTTCTCCACGAGCGGGTTGCTGCTGTCGATGGGGAACTTCTGTGTGTATGGTTTGTCGGCTACGGCAGCCTCCATGAACTCGTCGTCAATCTTCACGCTCACGTTGGCGCCCGTCACCTTTCCTTCTGTCATCTTCGCGTCGATGAACGCCTCGCTGTCCGGGTGCTTGATGCTTACCGAGAGCATGAGCGCGCCGCGTCTGCCGTCCTGCGCCACCTCGCGGGTAGAGTTGCTGTAGCGCTCCATGAACGGCACCAGACCCGTTGACGTGAGAGCCGAGTTGTTCACCGGCGTTCCCTTCGGACGAATCTGCGAGAGGTCGTGACCCACGCCGCCGCGACGCTTCATCAGCTGCACCTGCTCCTCGTCGAGACGCATGATGGCGCCGTACGAATCGCCGTCGCCGTCGATGCCAATCACGAAGCAGTTGCTGAGCGACGCCACTTGGTGGTCGTTGCCGATGCCCGTCATCGGACTGCCTGCCGGAATGATATAGCGGAAGTGGTCGAGCAGCTCGAAAATCTCCTCTGCCGACATCGGGTTCTCGTATTTCTTCTCAATGCGAGCTATCTCGTTAGCCAGACGATGGTGCATATCCTCTGGCGAACACTCGTAGATATTGCCGTAGCTGTCCTTCATCGCGTACTTGTTCACCCATACGCGAGCAGCCAGTTCGTCGCCGGCGAAGTAGTTCAGCGAAGCCTTGTAAGCCTCGTCGAAAGTGTATGTTTTCAAGTTTTCCATTATTTAAATGTATCAGTAATTCTGCTGAGTTTTAGTTTCTGTGTGCAAAGATAGTGCAAATCGAAGACAATTCAAAACAAGCTGGCTTGTTTTTCGCTCACTTGATCGGTACGCCGTGCGTGTTTTTCACCTCCTTCATAACGAACACGCTGTGGAAGTAGCCCACGCTGTCGATGTTTCCGAGCTTTGTGCGCATGAACTCCTGATACGTGTCCATGTCGCGCGTCTGAATCTTTAGCGTGAAGTCGTATTCGCCGCTCGTGTTATAGCACTCCGTAATCTCGTCGATGCTCTGTATGGCCTGCATGAAGTCGTCCATGAGCATCTGCGAATGGCGTTTCAGGCGCATGTTGCACAGCACGGTGATGCCGTTGTCTGTCTTCTTTGCGTCCACTATGGCGTGATAGCCCTGAATGAATCCCTCTCGCTCCAGTCGTTTCTGGCGGTCGAAGGTGGGCGAAGTGGAGAGATTCACCCTCATTGCCAGTTCTTTTACTGTGAGCGTACTGTCCTCTTGTAGTATGCGCAATATCTTGCGGTCGGTGTCGTCAAGTTCCGAAAATTTCATAATTCGCCGAATAATATTCTGTGATAAGTGGTAAACCGAGCACAAAAGTAGTATAATTTCCCGAATGTGCAAAATATTCTTTGCCGGTAAACGCCGTCTTCATACCTTTGCAATCGAATCAAGCAGAACAAAACAAGTAAAGACAATAAAAAACAACGATTATGACAAAGACAATTAACGGTATTCAGGTTCCGCAGCGAGCCGATTTAGTAGGCAGTTTCCTTCGTCCGGCAGACCTCTCCGACGCCAATCGCGACGAGTATGTAGCGCGTCTTGTGCAGAAGCAGAAAGAGCTTGGCTACACGCTTCTCACCGACGGCGAGTTCAACCGCACATTCTGGCATCTCGACTTCTTCTGGGGCTTCGGCGGCGTAACTCATGAGACTGGCGGCGACGTAGCCTTCAACGGCGAGACAGCGCGCCTCGACCGCGTCTACCTCAAAGGCAAACTCACAGCGCAGCCCCATCCCTTCATCGAGGCTTACAAGCGTCTGAAGCAGTTGGAGGATGCCAGCCATATCGCCAAGCTCACTGTCCCTTCGCCGGCACAGTTCTTCCAGCAGCTCACCATTCCCCAGAACTTCCTCGGCACAAAGGCCATTTATCCCAGCACCGACGACCTTATACGCGACATTGCCGCCCTATATCAGGACTTCATTCGCCAGTTCTATGCTGTCGGCGGACGCTATCTGCAGTTCGACGACTGCACATGGGGAGCCGTCGTAGGCGACGCAGCAGCACAGCGCTACCAGAATCTTAACTGCAATCTCGATTTCGTAAAAGATCAACTTCTCCGTGTCAATAACCTCGCCCTCGAAGGCCGTCCTGCCGACCTTGTTGTGGCTACACACATCTGTCGCGGCAACTACCATTCCACATGGTTCAACAGCGGCGCCTACGACTCTGTTGCCGATTGGCTGTTCGCCCGCGAGAATGTCGATGTGCTCTATCTCGAATACGACGACGAGCGCTCTGGCGGCTTCGAGCCGTTGGTTAAGGTGAGTCCCGACAAGCATGTGGTGCTCGGTCTTATCACTACGAAGCGTCCCGAACTCGAGGACGAGGATACCGTTATTGCCCGCATTCACGAGGCTGCTAAGTACATTCCGCTTGAGCGTCTCTCGCTCTCACCGCAGTGCGGCTTCGCCTCTTGTGCCATCGGCAACAAGCTAACCGAGGAGCAGCAGTGGGCAAAACTCCAGCTTGTGAAGCGCATAGCTGAGAAGGTTTGGGGATAAACAAAACCGCTGTATACTGTTTTATTGCAACTATTCTTACCCCAGTTCGGGATAAGAATAGTTCATAAAAAAGTTGGTAGCCTCACAAACCTTTTTGTACCTTTATAGACGAACATCATTTTTTTTACAAAAACACGTGATATGACTACCAATTACAAAATTGGCGCGCCTATTTTTATCTTGAAGAGTCTTTGCCATTTCAATAAAAAAATGTAACTTCGCAATCGATAATATATTATCAATAAACTATTTATTATGGCAGAAACAAATAAGATATTGGCAATATTGGACAACTATCTACACGACAATCCAGACGAGATTGCCAAGGAGATAGCTGCCGAATTCCGCCGTCGTAGAATAGAGAAGAATCTAACCCGCGAACAAGTGGCAGAAAAGTCGGGGGTTGCTGTGAGCAATATTGTGAGATTTGAACAGAAAGGACTCATATCACTCAAAAACCTAATAGGCATTGCTATGGCTTTAGAGTATACTTCCGAAATCCGTCATATCTTCTCCCAACAGAAGTATGACACAATGGAAGAACTGCAAGAGATAAAGCGAAACATGAACAAGAAAAAAGCCTATAAGAGATAAAACGAGCTTACATTGTATATTATATCTCTTAGCAACCCCGTGCTTGACTATGTTAATCTTTTGGTACTGACGGGCTATCTCACACAGAATTATAAGGATGTGGAACAAATGTATCGTAGAATGGTGTTCAATTATATTGCCGAAAACAAAGACGATCATTGCAAGAATTTCAGCTTTATAGTTAACAAAGACAACGAAAACAAATGGCAATGGCATTTGGCTCCCGCATACGACCTTACTCATAGCACAGAGGGATATAATGGCGAACACGCTACTTCAGTAAACAATTCGGCTCATCCATCTATAGAAGATATGATTGCTGTCGGTGTAAAGAATAAAATGCAAGAGCAAAGGTGTAGAGAACTGTACTATGAAATTGAGGATATTATAAAACAATAATGGAGAGAAAGGAAGGCTGGTAGATAGCATTTTTATCTACCAGCCGTCACAGTCATCTACCAGCCGTCATAGACAGCTTACTTAACTTAACATACTTTGTTGCTGGCGTTTCCGTAATAAACTTCATCAGGACATTGTATGACCATGTGTCGTCATACGACATCAACGCATTAGCCATTTTACTGGTGGAGAATACAGTCATATAAGGCAATTCATTGTCTTTTCTCGTCCAGGCGTTCCTTCTGTAATTTTTGCATGACTCCTCCAACAATGGCTTGAATGCTTTGTCAGGAAAATAGCTGACAGCTATAAGCGCAATATTACACAAAAAGTTGTTCTGATTCCATTCTTTCTCCACAGGAAGTGCGTCTTGCCTATAATAATCCCAATATAAGGGTTTCTTTTTCAAGGCATCCATAATGACGGGGATATCTTCTTTACGGCGAAACCGAGCCATGTATATCAAGGCATAATTGTTATATCCATCCATATAGTTGCGCTTGGCTATGGAATATAGTTTCTCTGAAAGAGGAGCATTACAGTAGAGCTTTTTGAAATAAAGGAACGAATAAACCTTTGGGGTGTTCAGCAATACGCTGTCCATCCTTAACGAATCGTTAACGTCCAATGATCCGTAATAAGGATAATAATGCATAATGTCAAACATTGCCTCCATCATAGGTCTGTCATAGTAGGCTTTACCCTTTGAGTTGTTGTACCATGTATCATAAACAATGACATTCTGCATATCATGGATGTGACGGAGAGCCACATCGCAACTCAATGACGGATTTTTCTCACGCAATATTCCGAACGCATACATTTTGGCAAATGTTGAAGGATGGTTTTCGATGAAAAAAAGAAGTTCCTTCTCAGTTATCGTTTTCTTCAGCTGCTCCCTACAGTAATGTGCAATAGGAATCTGATGCAAATAGTCTGGACCATAATACACCACCCTGTCTGTTGCATATACTATTTTATCAAACAGCACATATTTATCCAGGCTGGGAGCCACGACCCAACTGATTATCATTGAACAAAATGATAATCCCAACAATATATACATGAAAATGTCGACCGTTCTTTTCATATTTTTTTATATTTTGTCCTCTATCAAAAGTCCTCCCTTGAATTATAAAGGATAGCTATTTGGGCGTATTTTCTCCACTAATGATATCATTTGAAGATATATTTTTGCAAATATAACCTACAACATACTCTATCGGAGTAAAAAGCTCAATATCATTGTTCTCAACTAAATCTTCTATTGAAGATTTTACAAATATCCAAAGCTTGGATGTCTCATATTCTTTATATGGATGTTTCATTTTTTTGTTTTTATTTTTAGGGCCATTAGGCCAAATTTGTTGTCCATTTTAATCTATCACTGCTACGGAAGATGTTATGCTGCATGTCCTATTGTTTTGCAGTACAGAAAATGAATGAGCGGCACAGCATACACAATAAAATCTACCATATCTACCAGCCATCATCTACCAGCCGTCACAGTCGTCTACCATTTTTATATTGTCATCAGTATTTTATAGGGATAGAAGAATGTTTCTTTAAAAAAATGATAATCGGACGTTGCTCAAGATTGTCATATTTGAGCATATAAGCACGACCTTTCCAGTATAACGATATCTTCGATCTATCTGTAGATATATAAGAAGGTATATTTTGCTCACCATTTATTCCTTTTTCTATAAAAAAGAATAGAGAATCTTGTGATTTACTTGGTAAAAATACACTATCTGTTTTCTCAGAGACACTATCTACAGGAGCCTGCCATCTATTCTCCAAACTGTCATATATAAGGTACTTAGTTACCTTTAGTTTTGACACATTCCATTATTTATATACTATGTTTCTAAGTTTTTCTACTTGAAGAATTTTATAGTTAGAATCATAGCTATACGAAATCGTGGGATGATCGCACCCCTTATCTGTTATCAAATAAGTTGTTGTCTTATATACTCCATTATCTCCTTTCTCTATTATTATCTTGTAATGAAGTCCGGTGTCGTCTGTTATTTTTAATCTGTAATCTTTAACTGTTGAGAAAAATACGATAGAGTCAGAACCAAAAGAAGAAGTAAAGTATTCACCATTTTTATAAATAAAATGAGTCGCACCATTATCTGATTCTACTACTATTTCATTTTTTGAGTATGTTATTAAGTAAGAATCCTTTCCCTTAGAAGGAAACAATCGTTTACTATTTTCATGACAAGATGACAGCAGCATCAACAAAGATGCAACTATCATCATTGAACCGACCTTTTTAAAAACCAATGTCTTCATAACCTATTTTTTTTGCGGGTTATACCATTCAACTGTTTGTGCTGTAAGATTCACCATTAATACGAGATTATAAATATTATGTGTCTTGGGTGGAAAAGCATTTATTATTGTGTTATAAGGATTTTGTGCAAGAACGGCAAGTGTATAATACCCATCATCTGTTGGCTTAAATTTCTGTCTAATTTCGAATGCATACAAATTCACAAAGACATATCTCGTCTGCTTACACTTAAAACCAATGCATTGTTTGAAATAGTTATCCAATATTCTATCTCGCTTTGTCACAACTTTACATTTTTCTTTCTTTAAAAAAGTTGAGATAAGATTTTCTACATTACATAATTCTGTTTCTGATACATTACGGTATTCCATTCCGTTCTGTAAAAAAGGTTCACCATTTTTCCACACTGTTGTATCATCCATGACATAAAAATGATTGTCTGATACATATGCCCATACGGTATCTGTATAAAGCCGATCGGCATCAGTTTTATTCTTATTACAGCCTGCAAAGATTGTGACAGCAAGAATTAACAATATGTAAATTGGTTTCATTTGAATTTGTATTTAAAGTTTATTGTTCCTGGTTGTGCTGTATTACTATAAGGAATATTCGTAACTACTCAGCACCTCTATGGTGCACTTATTTTATGTTTATGCCTATTTCTTTGATTGTTAGCTCTTGCCATCGCAAGATGATTCCAATACCTTTGTTGGTATCGCCACACTCAATACATTTTATAATATGCTAATCGTCCCTTTTTCTTGAATCTATCAGGGAAATTTAGCATTCTCATTATCTTGTTTAATTCTGATGATTTCACATAGTTTCAAAGAATTCGATTATCCCCTCTTTCCGTGGGTAATGTGTTTATTTATGCCCCATATTCTGTTGCTCATGTAAAGACAAATAATTTATTGTTTTCTTCTTGGGTGGCTGTGTATTAGAACATGAGCTTATCATAAATACACTTAATATTAAAAATAATCTGAACATATATAAGCTATGGATTAGGTTTAACGTATCGCAAATATAGCGAAATAATGTATAGGGTGTATGCTGGAAGGCTATTCTTTTAACAAAATTTGCACAAGAAAGGAAAATGTATGAAAAGGATGTTTCGTATATTTGCATCATATAATTTGTATATTTGCATCATATAAAATGAGAAATCACATTTGCTTAATCACGCTTTACGTTTTTACCTATATTTTATACTCTTGCTCTATAGATCAAGAGTATGATTCTTTCAATATAATATATTGCAAGGAAGTTCCCTCAGGATTGCAATATAGTGATTTTTGTAGAACAATTGAATATAGAGGGGAGAAGTATGCTATAAAAAAGAGTGTATATTATATTAAAAATAAACTACAAAATGTGGATGTGTATAGAAGTGATGGTATTATATCCTATACTAACAGTGAAGTAAAATCTGACAAAAAACTTGCGAACTATTTAGGAATACCTTTGGTTAGAAATGTTGTAATTAGTAAGGATAAACTATTTGATAATAACACATTGTTTTCTTATGAAGCAAAAGGAGATTCTATTTTTGTTAATCAGGCAAAAAACCTTGTCATATATGTAAATTTTATTCAAAAATAGTCGCTTAACTTATTCGCATCATATTATTCTCCTTTACCTATTTTGTTTTTATTATTATTGATATCATTAGAAAAAATAGATTTCTTTGCCTCATAGTACTCATTGTCAATACGGAAATACCTATTGTCTTTTCCGTAGACAATGACAGATAATGTGTCTTTGTCATTACCTTTATTCACTAAGCGTAACAGTTTGACGCAGTAGCCAATCACCGGACCTTTTATTCTTTTTGAGTCTCTAATGTTAGCTATAACGTCAACATCATTTGGCTTCTTTATTTCTTTTCCCAACTCAGTCAGAGAGCAGAATTCATAATCATCAATTCTTATGAAATCTTCAACTGTGTGCTGGCAGCCATATAATAACATCAAACTAACGGTCAATAATAGCATCTTCATAACTTTCATTTATTTACACTCTAACGCCACCTTATACCTTGATCTTACCTTAGCAGGAATGCTGTCTTGATTCTTGAAATAGTACGTGTAGTCTGTGGGCGTTTTGTATTTCTTCAGTAATGGGATGTAATTGAGGTCTTCTTTGTCAAAGAAGTCAAAATATCGTGCAGAACATAATATTTCATAAAGGATGGCATCGCTTTCATAAGCTGTGGATTAGGTTTAACATATCGCAAATATAGCGAAATAATGTATAGGCTGTATGCGGAAGGGTTGTTTTTAACATTGGTTAAACTACTGAAGTTTCTATCCTTTTCTTAATCTTTTCTCACCGTCACCCGAACGCCGCCCGATCGGATTCCGTCCGCCGTCCGATCAGATTCCGTCCGCCGTCCGATCGGA
>ERZ772884.1122-NODE-1122-length-17900-cov-3.076380_pt1 | contig 17900 bp, 10 predicted proteins | sample MGYA00580574_ERZ772884 | MGnify/ENA primary metagenome ERZ772884 (study PRJEB29015, sample SAMEA2737690) | human gut metagenome | biome: human gut; feature: human-associated habitat; material: faeces | place: China | collected 2012 ... | reverse complement strand
TCCTCAGACCATCGAATCAATCAAGCGTTCGGCTTTCAATACGGCGCGGAACCTCACTTCCATAACGCTTCCTGCCGGACTGAAGCATATAGGAGAATATGCTTTCGACTATGCCGGACTCACATCCATAAAGATTCCCGACTCGGTTGAGGATATAGGGGACAACGCTTTCTTCGCCTGCGGTTCGCTTGCCACGGTGGAGCTGGGCAGCGGTCTGAAGTCAATAGGTGAGGCGGCGTTCTACAAGTGCGCGTTCTCTGAGATAGAGATACCCGAAGGCGTGACGAGCATTCCAACCGCCCTGTTCTACAAGTGTACAAATCTGAAGTCGGTGAAGCTGCCTTCCGGTCTGAATGCCATCGGCGTGCGTGCGTTCCGCGAGTGCACCTCCCTCGCCTCGATAGACCTCCCTTCAAGCGTGAGCTACATAGGTGAGGACGCGTTCCTCATGTGCACCGCGCTCACGAGCCTGCAACTTCCGGCGTCGCTCGAGGAAGTGGGCGTGAACTTTGTAGCCAACACCGGCATCACCACTCTCACCGTGGAGAGCGGCAACGAGAACTTCGTGGCAGACGGAGGAGGGATATACAGCACCAACAGGAAAGTGCTCTACGCCGCGCCGACAAAAGGACTTTACGAGCTTACTCTTCCGAAATCGTGCATCGGCATATACGGCGGCGCGTTCTCCGGCAGTGAGATAAAGAAGGTGACCCTTCCCGAAGGATTCCTCGCGGTGGACAGCTACGCTTTCTGCGAGTCGGCTCTCGAGAGCATAAACCTGCCGTCGTCGATGGTGATGATAGGCGAGCAGGCTTTCGCAGCGACGCAGCTCACGGAGGTGACACTGCCCGAACGCACGGAGACACTCTACAGTGCGGCTTTCGCGGGATGCGAGAAACTTACCACAGTCACCATCCCCTCTGGACTCAGATACATCAGCAACCGCGTGTTCTTGGGCTGCACCGCGCTGAAGACAATCAACTGTCTGGGTGCCACCCCGCCCGAACTTGAAGAGATATACGAGCCGTATGAGGACCAGTTCTACGGTGTAAGCGGAGCCACCCTCTACGTGCCGAAGGGCTGTGCGGCATCCTACCGCGACGCAGGATATGGCACGTCGCTCACAATAGAGGAGACAGACAAGGGCGTGTTCACGCACGTGTCGACCACTCCCGCCGCCGGAGCCAAGGTGGAGCCGGGCTGGATGCCGATGTCGGTTGAGGTGGAGTTTGCCGAGCCTGTCACCGTTGTCAACGCCTCGCCTTACGCAAGTCTGTTCGACGGTCAGCTTGCCGGAGGCAGGGAAATACTGCCCGACGACGGATGGAAAGCCACTGTGAGCGACAAGAGCAAGAACACGCTCGTGGTCTGTGGCTCCGACTACGACGGATTCACATACACCTTCAAGGCTGAGAAAGGACACGGTTACACTGCCGTAATACCTGCCGGAGTGGTGAAGAACGCCGCTGGCGAGCTCAACGGACAGATAGTCATCAGGTTTGTCTGCGACGAGTCGACGGGCATAGTAAGCACGGACGCTCCCGCAGGCGTGAAGGTCACGGCACGCTACGACCTCAACGGGCGCAAGCTTGACAAGGCTGTCAGGGGCATCAACATCGAGAGACTGTCTGACGGCACTGTGCGCAAGGTTGTCGTGAAATGACATGCCCGACGGCTGGAGGCGCGCCTGTGCGCCTGCGTCATGCGGCATATGAATGAAAGGAGACAGACATACGGGAACATATATTCCTTATGTCTGCCTCCTTTTTTTGTCCTGAGAGTACGTTGCGGATGCGCTTGCAATGAACCGTCATCCGTTCCTTTCTGTCTGGAAAAACGCCACGCGACGCGCCGGCAGAGCGACGCCCGTTACCGCACACAGCCGTCTTTCCGTGCATTATAAGTCATTTTCTGCAAATAAACAAATCCGTTTTGTGCTGCGGACGAAAATAATCGTTAACTTTGTGTGCTATATACAGACTCATAAAAAACACGACTTATGATTATGAAAAACATCCTACGCAGGTCAGCGGCTTATCTCATGGCGACGCTCACACTGCTCACACAACTCATGCCTGTGCCTGCATTTGCCTTGCGTGGTGCCGGTCCTGACGGCGCAAACCTTTCTGACAGCCGGTGGCGGGGTCGCCGCGTGGCATTCCTTGGAGACTCCATCACCGACCCGCATCATGTGGGCACCACACGCTGCTACTGGGAGTTTCTTGCCGACATGCTCGGTATAGTGCCGCTGGTGTATGGCGTCAACGGCCATCAGATGAGCGACCTGTACGGTCAGGCACAACGTATGCTCGCCGAGCAGGGCGACAGTGTGGACGCCATAGTGGTGTTCGCCGGAACCAACGACTATAACGGCGGCGTGCCCCTTGGCGAATGGTATGATACGGGCGAGCGCGAGACCGTTGTGGGCGGAGGCGTGAAGACAGTGCGTAAATACCGCACGCCCGTGATGAGCAAAGCCACGTTCAGAGGCAGGATAAACATGCTGATGGACTTTCTGAAGACCCATTATCCCGACAAACAGATAATGATGCTCACTCCGATACACCGCGCCTACGCTTGTTTCGGACCGGACAACATCCAGCCAGACGAGCGGTTTGCCAACAGCATCGGCGCTTTCTTCGACGAATATGTGGATGCCGTGAGGGAGGCGGCTGGTGTGTGGGCAGTGCCGGTGATAGACCTCAACAGCCTGAGCGGACTCTATCCGCTCAACGACTCGTTCGTCCACTGTTTCAGCAATGGCAAGACCGACCGCCTGCACCCCAACGCCGAAGGGCACAGACGCATGGCTCTGACCATCGCCTGCCAGATGATGGCGTTGCCTGCGACGTTCGACTGACCTGCGGCGGAGCGGCAGGCATGTCGCCGGACTCCTTGTCCTTGCTGCCCGTGCAGCCGTGACAGCATTCCCGTTTTGACGGTTTCCCCGGCGGAAAGACACATATATGTCAGATATGATTTATAATATCGTTTTATATTTTATATCTGATTATGATTGAATATTCTTAATCATACGGCGGCTGAATGTTAAAACAATGCCGTGAATGCGCGTGTTTTGCCGCACCGAATGCTTTTCCGCGCGAAATACCGCGTGTTTTTAGGCTTTCCGCAATGTGCTGACCGCCAGGCGGTTGGGCGGAAAGAGAGTGTCCTCATGTCATTCTTCTTTTTACGGAACGGGCTTTTCCATGATGCGTAAAAGCCCGTTCCGCAGTGTGACAAAGCCTCTTCAGGACGATGGAACGGGCTTTTACGCGAGACGGAACGGGCTTTCCGGCACACCGGATACCTCCGGAAGGCATGACGGCGGAGTGCTTACGGTGCGTCAGAATGCGTTTTCCTGCCCTGTCATCATGTTTCCGCAGCATCGCGGCATGGCTTTTACAGGCATGTGTTTTAACTTAAAACTGTTAATTGCCGGGACGCTTACACAGTTGGGTGGGAGTGGGGCGGATGGCGCATGAACGCGCCGTGCTTTCATTATATGGTTCTCGGGACGGTGTGGAATATGAATCCGTAAAACTGGTATATATGTCCGTCAAAGAGGTATTGTGCCGTATTTGTATCGTAAGTATCTTTGCATCGAACAACAAAACATACTTGCGATATGAACATGAAAACCGTAATGACAGCGGCTGTTATGGCTGCCGCTTTGACAACCGATGCCCAGACGGCATATAAAAACGATACTGATATGGACAGACTTGAATTGACAAAAGAGTGGGACAAGACATTCCCGAAGAGTGAGAAAGTGAGTCATGAGAAAGTGACGTTCCGCAACCGTTACGGCATAACGCTTGCGGCAGACCTCTACAAGCCCGTCGGCGCGGACGGCAAGCTGCCTGCTCTGGCGGTGTGCGGTCCGTTCGGAGCCGTGAAGGAGCAGGCTTCAGGTCTTTATGCTCAGGAACTGGCAGAGCGAGGGTTCCTCACCATAGCCTTCGACCCGTCGTTTACGGGTGAGAGCGGAGGCAGTCCGCGCTATGTGGCGTCGCCAGACATCAATACCGAAGACTTCTGCGCGGCGGTAGACTGGCTTTCCGTTCGCGATGATGTGGATGCCTCGCGCATCGGCATTCTCGGCATATGCGGGTGGGGCGGACTCGCTCTCAACGCGGCAGCTGTGGACACCCGCATAAAGGCGGCGGTGGCTTCGACGATGTATGACATGAGCCGCGTGACGGCAAACGGATATTTTGATGAGGCTGACAGTGCCGGAGCGCGCAACACCATGCGCCGTATGCTCAGCGCGCAGCGCACTGAGGACTACCGCAACGGGACATACGCGCGCGCCGGAGGAGTGGTGGATCCGCTGCCTGAGGACGCTCCGCAGTTTGTGAAGGATTATCATGCCTACTATAAGACGGAGCGTGGCTATCACAGACGGTCGCTCAACTCCAACGACGGATGGAACACCACGTCGGCTCTCTCTTTCCTCAACATGCCGTTGATGACATACATCGGAGAGATAGAGAATGCGGTGATGATAGTCCATGGTGAGAAAGCCCACTCGCGCTATTTCGGTGAGGACGCTTTCAGACGTTTGAAGGGCGACAACAAGAAACTGCTGATTGTGTCGGGAGCGAGCCACACCGACCTGTATGACAACATGGAGAAGATACCTTTCGGCAGCATAGAGGAGTTCTACCGCACGTATCTGCGCTGACCCGGATGTGCGCGGTCACGCCCGTGAAGTCATTCTGCGGCACGGGCTGAAGTACAAGACAGAAGGTGTCAGAGAGGCGGATATACAGAACCGGGACATCATTCGCGCGTCGTGGCTGCGTAATGATGTCCCGGTTTTCAATATGTGTCTTGTCTGTCCCGGCATTGCCGCCGTTATCCCGAACAGGTCATCAGACTTCCATTCTTGTTTCGTACTGCTGTCAGGCGGATTGTATCCTGCTTTATCGGAGATGTGACGGACTGCACCGGGAAAAAGCCTGATGCAAGATGGCTGCGGCAGTGCGTAAGAAGGACGAAGGGCTGACAATGAACCTTAAACGTATAATCAGTGTTCTGATGACCGATTCGGTGTTATGGCTTATGTGCCCTTATTTGCCTTCGTTCTTGGGCTTCAGTATCGCCGCATACTCCTCTGGCGACCTCAGCAGGCGTATAGCCTCCTTCATCTGTTTGTCGTAGCGCAGGGCGTTCTCTATGGCGCCTCGCTGGAAGTAGTATGCCGTCACGATGTCGGACGACAGAATCTGTTTTATCATCCTCTTGTTATAGTCGAAGTCGAGGTCCTTTGCGATGTTGTGACTAAGTTTTTTCTCCAAAGCCTCAAACTCGGGTTTGGCGTCCTCGTAGTAGCCTTCGAACTTGGCGAGCTTCACGAGTTCCTCGAGACATTTCTCACTCACGCGGTCGTAAGTGAAGCTGCTTGCGATGACGCGCTGCTTGAACTGCTCGTAGTCGGAGTCGCTTATCTCGAACTCCGCCGCCGGGGCTATCGTGGGGTGAGCCTTGATGTAGTCCACCACATAGTTGAACATGAGGTCTGTGGTGTCCACGCGCTGCAGGTAGTAGGCTATGTTCGGCAGCGAGTCAGGCTCTATCTTGATGTCCGGATCTATGCCTCCGCCGTCGTGCACGATGCGTCCGTTGCGTGTGCGGAACTCACGTGTGAGCGAGTCGGGCACGTGTTCGGTGTATCCGCCCTGCGAGTGCTTGTAGTTGATAGCCTGTATGCAGCGTCCGCTGGGAGTGAAATATTTGGCTGTGGTGAGCTTGAGGTTGCCGTTGTAAGGCAGCTGCACGTTGGGCACCTGTACGAGTCCCTTGCCGTAGGTGCGTGTTCCCATTATCACTGCCCGGTCGAGGTCCTGCAACGCTCCGCTCGTTATCTCGCTGGCACTTGCCGTTATGCCGTTCACCAGGACTACTATCGGCATCACCGTGTCGATGGGTTCGACGGTGGTCTTATAGTCTCGGTTGGAACGCTGCATCTTGCCTTTCATGGACAGCAGGTCGGTGTTTTTGGGGATGAAGATGTTGAGTATGGACAGTGCCTCCTGCACCGAGCCGCCTCCGTTGTTGCGCAGGTCGAGCACGAGTCCTTTAGCTCCTTGCTTCTTCAGGTCGATGAACGCGCGGCGGAAATCCTTCGCGCAGTTCTCGCCGATGTACGAGTCGAGGTCTATGTAGCCTATGTCACCGTCCTGCATGCCGTAGTATGGCAGGTCGGGCATCTGTATAGCCTTGCGCTGTATCTTGAAAGTCATGTCCTTGCCTGTGGTCGGACGGTGTATCTTAAGCTCGAGAGTGGTGCCCGCCGTGCCGCGCAGGTGCTCGCTGACATAGGCGTTTGTCTTGTCGGTCATGTCCTCCCCGTCGATGCTAAGTATGATGTCGCCCTTCTTCAGACCCACCTCCGCCGCCGGCATATTCTCATAAGGCTCGTTTATGACAACCCTTTTCAGAGTGAAGTTGTAGCTTATAATCGAGCCGATGCCCGCATATTTTCCTGTCAGCATCTGCTTGAACTCCGCTGATTTGTCCTCGGGGTAATATTCGGTGTAGGGGTCGAGGCTGCGCAGCATCGCCTTTATGCCGTTGCCTATCACCTCGTCGGCGTCGAGCGTATCCACATACATGAGGTCGAGATTCTTGTATATGGCATTGAACACATCGAGGTTTTTCGCCACCTTGAAGTTGTGGTCATCGTTTTTCTGCGCGAGAGCCGTGACGGCGCCAAGCAGCATCACGCAGAACAGTATGTTTTTTCTCATAATCGGCTTATATATAAATATAATATGGTAATTGTACGTAAAGAGTGTGTGAAGGTAATGCATGCGGGCGGAAAGAGAGCTTGCTTTCAGTTTCCCGAGTGCGGCTTACCTTATGCAAAGGTAATGCAAGTTATGTGCCGGACAAAATAAAATGTATTTATTTTTCATAATACGGCATGGCGCAACACCGGTTTTTCAATGCGCGGTAGCGTGTCATGCACGTAAACACGCCCTTGCGCGCATCCCCGAAACGCCCATGTGGAATGTCGGATAAGCCCTTCCGCTGCCGTAAAACACAGTTTAATACATGCCGACACGCCCATAATGACGTTTTTTTGAGATAAATTTGAAATTTTTCGCGAAAATGTTTGGCGGAATGAAAAAAACGCTGTACTTTTGCATCGCAATTAAGGCAAATGCTTCAATAGCTCAGTTGGTTAGAGCACCTGACTGTTAATCAGGGGGTCGTTGGTTCAAGCCCATCTTGAAGCGCACTAAAGGAACTGCATCAGGCAGTTCTTTTTTTGTTTCCGGATGTTTTTGTTTTACGGAGGAAAGGTATGAGGAACGCTATGCTGCTGTGGTATTTTTGCGTCACTGTAGTGTGCCGTGCGCGTTGATACTGGAATGCGGTGGCGTGATGGGACAGGCTTGCTCGCATGACAGGAATTGTCTGTTTGGCGTGCGGAATGGTGCGTTTGGCGGAGTGGGAGAAGTGTTGTGTTGAATGAAAAATGCGTTGTACGGAAGTAAAAAATATTGACAGCACTTTTTTGTGAAATAGGTTTTTCGGAATGTCCGTGGCAGTGCGGATAGTTGGGAAAACAGGTTCGGATGTGTCATTTTCTTGCTTTCCGTTGGCGGGAAAGACGGTTTTGTGTTACGGAAAAGACTCTTTTTGGTTGCGGATAAGGCTGTTTTATGGTGTGGAAAAGGATGTTTTGCGGCGCGAAAAAGGCTCTTTCGGGTTGCGGAAAAGGCTTTTCGGGGCAGACGAAGGGTGGATGGTATGTGGCTGTGTAGTGTATGTGGCTGGCTGTCAGACGGTTGTCTTAAATGCGGAAAAATCGCGTATTTGTGGAAGAAGTTACTATGTTTCGGTTTTAAAGCATTCTCGTGGAGTTGTCGTTGGATGTTTTTTCTCATTTTTGCGTAATGATTCCGTTTTCCGTCCCCTACGGAGATGTATTTTTGTTTGGGTGTAGTGGCGGAACAGTGTGTAGGGAATTAATAAGCAGTGTGTAGGGAATTAATAAGCAGAGTGTAAGAAATTAATAAGCAGAGTGTATGGAATTAAGGGGAGGTGTGTAGGGAATTAAGGAGTGGTGTGCAAGGAATTAAGGGGAGGAATGCAAGGAAATAAGGAGTTGTATGTATGGAAATAAGGGATGGTGTGTAAGCTGTCGGGAAATGATGTATGGGAAGCTGAGGAATGGCTTGTGGGGAGCGATGGAATGGTATGTAAGGAATTAATTTGCAATGCATTTGCAGAAAAGATGCAAAATATTTGTGCGCGTGCGGAATAATTCGTAAATTTGCAGCATTCAGAGGAATGAGGGGCTCCGACACAGGGCTCCTCATTTTATTTAACCAATTATATATGATAGACAAAAACGTCGTAAAAGGTATTGTAGAACAGTGGCTGGAGGACAAGGACTATTTTCTTGTGGATGTTGAAGTCAGCCCGGATGATAAGATCGTGGTGGAGATAGACCACGCCGACGGTGTGTGGATAGAGGACTGTGTGGAGCTGAGCCGCTTCATTGAAGAGCGTCTGAGCCGCGATGAGGAAGACTACGAGCTTGAGGTAGGTTCGGCTGGTCTGGGGCAGCCTTTCAAGGTGCCGCAGCAGTATGAGTGCTTTGTCGGCAAGGAGGTTGAGGTGCTCGACGGAGACGGCCGTAAGGTCAAGGGGCTGCTCAAAAGCGTGGACGGCAACACGTTCGTGGTGAGTGTGGCTGAGAAAATGAAGGTTGAGGGCAAGAAACGCCCGCAGACTGTCGAGGTGGACCACACTTACGAGATGGATAAAGTGAAATATACAAAATACTTAATAAACTTCAAATAAAGCTATGGCAGCAATGAAAAAAGAACCGGTCGTGAGCATGTTCGACTCTTTCAAAGAATTTAAGGAGACGAAAAACATTGACCGTACCACGTTGGTGAGCGTGCTTGAGGAGAGCTTCCGCAACGTTCTTGCCAAGATATTCGGCAGTGACGAGAACTTCGACGTCATAGTCAATCCGGACAAGGGCGACTTCGAGATATACCGCAACCGTGTCGTTGTGGCAGACGATGAGGTGGAGGACGACAACAAACAGATTTCGCTGACAGAGGCAAGAAAGATTGAGCCCGACTATGAAGTGGGAGAAGACGTGTCCGAACGTGTCGATTTCGCGAAGTTCGGACGCCGTGCCATCCTCAATCTGAGGCAGACTCTGGCTTCGAAGATACTCGAACTGGAACACGACTCATTATATAATAAGTATAAAGACCGCGTCGGACAGATCATTGCCGGTGAGGTGTATCAGGTGTGGAAGCGCGAGGTGCTCGTGGTGGACGACGAGAACAACGAGCTCATCCTGCCGAAGATGGAGCAGATACCGAACGACACCTATCACAAGGGCGAGACCATCAGGGCAGTCATACACCGTGTGGACAACGAGAACAACAACCCCAAGATTATCCTTTCGCGCACAAGCCCGGTGTTCCTCCAGCGTCTGCTCGAGGCAGAGGTGCCCGAGATAGCCGACGGACTCATTTCCATCCGTAAGATAGCACGCATGCCGGGCGAGAGAGCCAAGGTGGCTGTGGAGAGCTACGACGAGCGCATCGACCCCGTGGGAGCGTGCGTGGGAGTGAAGGGAAGCCGCGTGCACGGCATCGTGCGTGAGCTGTGCAACGAGAACATAGACGTCATCAACTACACCGCGAACACCAAGCTCTTCATACAGCGCGCGCTCAGTCCCGCCAGAATATCGAGCATCAACGTGGACGAGGAGAACCACAAGGCGGAGGTGTTCCTCAAGCCCGAGGAGGTGAGCCTTGCCATCGGACGCGGCGGACTCAACATAAAGCTCGCGTCGATGCTTACCGAATACACCATCGATGTGTTCAGGGAGATTGACGACAATGAGGCTGACGAGGACATATATCTTGAAGAATTCTCCGATGAGATAGACCAGTGGGTTATCGACGCCATACGTTCCATCGGACTGGACACGGCGAAGGCTGTGCTCAACGCGCCCCGCGAGATGCTTGTCGAGAAGGCTGACCTGGAGGAAGAGACCGTCGACAACGTGCTCAGGATTCTCAAGGCGGAATTCGAGGGATAATGACACAGAGCGTAGCCCGCACTTGTTGCCGGCTGCGCCTTACTGTTGTGAATAAGCTTGTTGATTTTAAGTATATTAGAAGAAAGAACACAGAAATGCGCCGTCCGCACCGGACTGACAGGAAAAGTGCGGCGTGCGCGTCATGAAAATAATAAATATGAGCATCAGGTTAAATAAAGCATTACGTGAATTGAACATAGGACTCCAGACGGCAGTGGAGTTCCTTGAGAAAAGAAGTGAACTGGGCGAAGTGAAACCGGAGCCGAGCTTCAAACTCAACGATGAGCAGTATCAGGCTCTCATGCGTGAGTTCCAGCAGGACAAGGAGGTGAGGACGCAGGCTGAAAAACTTCAGTTGAAGAAACCGAAGGAGAAGAAGCGTGCGCAGGGACCGAAGGATCACCGTGCCGACAAACTTCTTTCCACCGCCTCGCAGCAGCAGTACAAGCCATTGGGCAAGATAGATCTCGACAGCATCAACAAACCAGCTGCCGCGAGAAAAGCTTCTGTGCCTGATGCGGAAAAGGAAAAGGAACACAAGACTGATGCCGGCAGTCAGGTGAAATCCGTTGATAAAAACCTATCTGAACCAACCCAGACAATTAATGCTCCAGCTGAGGCTGCCCCGCAGGCTGCCGCAGACACGCGCGTTGATGACACTGAAAAAAATAATACCGACAACGTGATTGAAGTAAAGAATACAGAAAAGAACAACGTGAAGAATGAGCCGGGAGTCGGGAAGACTGAGCCGGAGAAGAAGGAGGCTTCCGCGAGACACAACACCGCGGAGGGCACTAAAGCCTCCACAAACATATTCACGACCAAGAGTGAGAAGAAAATCCTGAATGCCACAAAGGTGAATGTGCTCGGGCGTATCGACCTCGACGCGCTCAACCAGAGCACCCGTCCGAAGAAGAAAACAAAGGAGGAGAAGCGCAAGGAACGCGAGGAGAAGGTGATGCAGCAGCGTGGCGAGAAGAAGAAACGCGAGCGCATCAACAAGGTGAGAGTCGACATCAACGCCGCATCACAGCAGGAAGCGCAGCGCGCGGCGGACAACAAGTCGGGCTCCGGTAAGAAAAAGAAGAACAAGAACCGTAACCACAAGCCCATCGAGGTGAACGAGGAGGACGTCGCACGTCAGGTTAAGGAGACGCTCGCAAGGCTCACCAACAAGCAGAACCAGAACAAGAAGGGCGCCAAATACCGCAAGGAGAAGCGCGAGGCTGTGCAGGAGAAGCTCAATGAGGAGCGTCTTGAGGAGCGCAAGGAGAGCAAGGTGCTCAAGCTGACGGAATATGTCACCGTGAGCGAACTTGCCAACATGATGAACATCTCCGTCAACCAGGTCATCGGAACCCTTATGAGCGTGGGCATCATGGTGTCCATCAACCAGCGTCTGGACGCCGAGACCATCAACCTCGTAGCCGAGGAGTTCGGCTTCAAGACCGAATATGTGAGCGCTGAGGTGCAGGAAGCCATCACCGAGACCGAGGACGACGAGAACGACCTTCTGCCGCGCGCGCCCATCGTGACGGTAATGGGTCATGTGGACCACGGCAAGACCTCGCTGCTCGACTACATACGCAAGACAAACGTCATAGCCGGAGAGGCGGGCGGAATAACGCAGCACATCGGTGCCTACAACGTGAGACTGGAGGACGGCAGACGCATAACGTTCCTCGATACTCCGGGACATGAGGCGTTCACAGCTATGCGTGCGCGTGGTACTCAGGTAACTGATATAGCCATCATCATCATCGCTGCGGACGACAGTGTGATGCCTACCACCAAGGAGGCGATAGCACATGCACAGGCAGCGAACGTGCCGATGGTGTTCGCCATAAACAAGATTGACAAGCCGGGAGCCAATCCCGACAAGATAAGGGAGGACCTCGCCAACATGAATCTGCTTGTAGAGGAGTGGGGAGGAAAGTACCAGTGTCAGGAGATAAGCGCAAAGAAGGGCATCGGAGTAAAGGAACTGCTCGAGAAAGTGCTGCTTGAGGCGGAGATGCTCGACCTTAAAGCGAACCCCGCGCGCAAGGCAACCGGATCAATCATCGAGTCGTCTCTCGACAAGGGACGCGGCTACGTGTCTACCGTGCTCGTGTCAAACGGTACGCTGAAGGTGGGCGACAATGTCATCGCGGGAACCAACTACGGACGCATCAGGGCAATGTTCAACGAGCGTAACAGCCGCATCGAGAGTGCCGGACCGGCTGAGCCGGCAATCATCCTCGGTCTTAACGGCGCGCCGACAGCAGGCGACACGTTCCATGTTCTGGACACAGAGCAGGAGGCACGCGACATTGCCAACAAGCGTCTGCAGCTCCAGCGCGAGCAGGGACTGCGCACACAGAAGCGTCTTACGCTCTCCGACATAAGCCACCGCATAGCCCTCGGCTCGTTCAAGGAGCTCAACATCATCGTCAAGGGCGACACCGACGGAAGTATAGAGGCGTTGAGCGACTCGTTCATAAAGCTGTCCACGGAGAAGATAAAGGTGGATGTCATCTACAAGGCTGTGGGTCAGATATCAGAGAGCGACGTCACTCTGGCAGACGCTTCCGACGCCATCATCGTGGGATTCCAGGTGCGTCCGTCGGCTGCGGCGCGCAAGCAGGCTGAGCAGGACGGCGTGGAGATAAACACATATTCGGTCATCTACGATGCCATAGACGATGTGAAGTCGGCTATGGAAGGCATGCTTGAGAAGGTGAAGAAGGAGATTGTCACCGGACAGGTGGAGGTGCGCGAGGTCTACAAGATATCGAAGGTGGGCACGGTTGCCGGCGCTTATGTCACCGAAGGAAAGGTTCACCGCACCGACCGCGCCCGTGTCGTACGCGACGGCATCGTCGTACACACCGCGGACATCAATGCCCTGAAGCGTTATAAGGACGACGTGAAGGAGGTGGCAGCCAACTTCGAGTGCGGTATAAGCCTTGTCAACTTCAACGACATACAGGTGGGCGACATCCTCGAGACATTCACCGAGATAGAGGTACAGCAGAAACTCTGACGCCCCGTTCCGCGTGTCATCGGCTTGAAAAGATAAATAAAGATATCATACTGTGCCGGGAAAACGTTCCGTGAGGATGGTTTTTCCCGGTTTTTTTATTACGGGAAGACGGCTGTCCGGCCTGTCCATGACGGAATACATGATTCTTCCGTTGCTACAGGCAGGCATCGCGCGCTTAGTGTCGGAGTGGCGTCGCACCGCCCTTGCGTAATGGGCGTCACCTCCGGGTGTGTCGGATAGCAATGAGAAAAAATACTTTCATTCATCCGCTGGCGTTGTTCCTGAACGTAGCGGACAAAACACAGAAAACATATATGGCATATGAGTAAGTCAGAAATTTCCTTTTCGCTTTTTCCGCACGGTTACGCACAGGTGCGCACATGGCTGATGCCGTTTCTTTTCCTTGTGCTTTCAGCGCGTGCGTATGCCGGCAGTCTACCGGTGATATACATCGACACGCCCGGCTCTTCGGCGATAACCTCACGCGACAAATGGACGGAAGGATGCCGCATGAGGATAGTGATGCCCGATGGAACCGATGATTTCTGCTCAAACGACGTGGATGTGAAGGGTCGGGGACACTCCACCTTTACCAAACCGAAAAAGCCTTACGCCATCCGTCTCGACGGCAGACATCCCCTTCTCGGCATGGCTCCGGGCAAGCGGTGGGCACTGCTCGCCAATTTCATGGACCACAGTCTGATGCGCAACATGCTCGCCCTCGAGCTCGCGCGCCGCACCTCTCTTGCATGGACACCTGACTGTCGGCAGGTGGATGTTGTGGTGAACGGACAGCCGCAGGGCTGCTACCTGCTTTGCGAACAGATAAGGGTGGCGCGCGGCCGCGTTGAAATCGACGAAAAACGCGGATTCCTTTTCGAGCTCGACAGCTACGACGACGGCTCTCCTCGATTCCATACCGCTCACCGGAGGCTGCCCGTCAACATCAAGTCTCCCGACCCGCCGACCTCCGACATGATGGATAAAGCCCGTCGGATGTTCGATGAAATCGAGCAAAAACTCTATTCCCCACATCCCGACCTGAACGGTATATACGACAGATATATTGACTCCACGTCGTTCGCCGACTGGTGGCTGGTGCACGAGATAGCGCAGAACGCCGAGCCGAACGGTCCCCGCAGCTGTTACATGTATTGCGGCGAGGACGGCAGACTCACTGCCGGACCTGTCTGGGACTTCGACCTTGCCTTCATCTCTGTTGGTGTTGACGCGGGAGGCGACCTCCGTCCGTCGCGCCTCAACCGCAAGGATGTGCGGCTGCTTACCACAGACAGCATCTACAACCGCAACGCCCTGTGGTTCGACCGTCTGCTTTCCGACCCGCAGTTTGTCTCTCTCGTGAGGCGTCGATGGCAGGTGCTGAAGGCTCAAATTCCCGATGTAATCGGCTGTTTTGACCGCTGGCGTGCTGAGATGGAGCCTTCCGCGCTTGCCGATGAACGCATGTGGGCATCGCTCGATCCCGCCCGTTTCGACACCTTTGTGTCGTTCCGCTCCTCGTGCGACAATCTTAGAAAGACTTTTCTCGTGCGCGTCAGTCGCATGGACGCTCTGCTCTCCACGCTCTGAAATGCCTCCCGCATTCCTCCACCGTCTTCCTGCCGTGCGTCCTAATCGCTCCGTTTCGTTCCATGGACTGGCTTGACGGCAACTTGTTTTTGTATTAATAAAAGACCGATGAAACCGTAACAATCTGCATAAATATACGTTTCGGAAAGTAAAAAAACACTACAACAGAAAATCGTGAAATAGAAATGCGATTACCCTTTCGTGTCACTCCCAGCCTGCGAAAGAGCCTTTCTCATGGCGTCATGATACTGTCGGATAGCCCGAAATGTGCGGTCTCATCGCCCGAAAAGCCTTTCCCGCATTGTGAAATGTGCTCTTCCACTTCACAGAAAAGTCCCTTTCATGACGCAATATAGGCTCTTTCGTGATGTCATAAAGCCTCTTTCGCAAGCCTGAACATGCTCTTTCGTCACACCGTAAAGCCCTTCTTGTCTGCCAGAATATTCTAAATTATTGTATTACAACGTATTATAAAAACCGCCCGAAACTCGCGTATTTACAACCGCAAGCACTTTCCTCCGCAAATAAACGGCTCTCGTGGAGTTGACGCTGTATGAATATTCACTCCCAGAGTCATTTTCCGCATATTTATACAATCAAAGTATTGTCTTACATTATGATAGTCCATGCACATTCGTTATTGTCATGTTGAAGAATAAAAGGCGCGTGTTACAGGGTTCATACAGTCCGTTCCGCACAGCCGTATGCAAATGTGGGCACGCTAATGGAGAAGATGTGTGATAGTCATTGCGGTTTTACTCTGGGACAATGCCGTTTTTTCACATTCCCGGTTTTCTTTGAATCGCCATCACATACGTCTTGTTCCAAATACAAATATGCATGGTTATATGCTTCGCGATGAAAGAGGTTGTAATAGAGAAAGATGCCCTGTGCAATTTATTTATAATGAAGTCGGTTTGCAACATTCCAAATCCGGCAGTCTGATATAATTTATCCGACATTTGTTAAAACGTGTGATTGATTTGGATAAAACATCATTCCGGTTTTTGATTTTTATGTTCCGTTTTTTTGTTTTCATTCTTTTTATTCATTATCTTTGTAAACTTGCAGAGCGTGCATATCGCATGCGTACAAGACAACGAAACACAAATGGAGAAGATAAACAACAATCAGAATGAATATGTGCGCAAGGTGGCGGAGCAGAAGTATGCTTTCGGGTTCACCACAGACGTGCATACGGATATAATAGACAAGGGACTTAACGAGGACGTGGTGCGTCTCATCTCGCAGAAGAAGGGCGAACCGGACTGGATGCTCGACTTCCGTCTCAAGGCGTTCGAGTTCTGGAAGACACAGAAACAGCCGTCGTGGGGACACCTCCACCTGCCGGAGATAGACTATCAGGCAATTTCCTACTACGCCGACCCTATGGCGAAGAAGAAGGACGACGGCAAGAAGGAGATAGACCCGGAGCTGATGAAGACATTCGACAAGCTCGGCATACCGCTCGAGGAACGCCTTGCGCTCAGCGGCGTGGCGGTGGATGCCATCATGGACTCGGTGTCGGTGAAGACCACCTTCAAGGAGAAGCTCGCGGAGAAGGGCATCATCTTCTGCTCGATAGGCGACGCCATAAAGAACCATCCCGACCTCGTGCGCGAGTATCTCGGCTCGGTCGTGCCCTACAGGGACAACTTCTTCGCCTCGCTCAACAGTGCCGTTTTCAGCGACGGCTCGTTCGTCTACGTTCCCAAGGGCGTGCGCTGTCCGATGGAGCTGAGCTCCTATTTCCGCATCAACGCGCGCAACACGGGTCAGTTCGAGCGCACGCTCATAGTGGCGGACGACGACTCCTACGTGTCTTATCTCGAAGGATGCACAGCCCCTATGCGCGATGAGAACCAGCTGCACGCGGCAATCGTGGAGATAGTGGTGAAGGACAACGCCGAGGTGAAGTACTCTACAGTGCAGAACTGGTACCCGGGCGACGAGAACGGACGGGGAGGAGTGTACAACCTCGTGACCAAGCGCGGCGACCTGCGCGGGGTCAACTCCAAACTGTCGTGGACTCAGGTGGAGACCGGCTCAGCCATAACGTGGAAGTATCCGTCGTGCATCCTGCGCGGCGACAACTCTCAGGCGGAGTTCTACAGCGTTGCCGTGACCAACCATTACCAGCAGGCGGACACCGGCACCAAGATGATACACATGGGCAGAAACACGAGCAGCACCATCATAAGTAAGGGCATCAGCGCCGGACACAGCCAGAACTCATACCGCGGACTGGTCAGGGCGACGTCGGGAGCAGACAACGCCCGCAACTACAGCTCGTGCGACAGCCTGCTCCTCGGAAGCGAGTGCGGGGCGCATACGTTCCCTTATATGGACATACACAACGACTCGGCGATAGTGGAACATGAGGCTACGACAAGCAAGATAAGCGAGGACCAGCTGTTCTACTGCAACCAGCGGGGCATCTCCACCGAGCAGGCGATAGGGCTGATAGTGAACGGCTATGCCAAGGAAGTGCTCAACAAGCTGCCCATGGAGTTCGCAGTCGAGGCGCAGAAGCTCCTCAGCGTGTCGCTCGAAGGGTCGGTGGGATGACACATATATAATAATGTAGTAAACGGTTTTGTATATGAGACCAACGTATATCGCTGTCTTTGCCATTGCGCTGAGCATGGCGGCAGCCTCCGGCATGGCTCAGGACGATGTGGCAAGACGCTGGGCACTGAGCGTGGGAATAAGTCCGGTGATGCCTGTTGTGACCGGCAATGATGCTCCCTCGACGCAATACGACCCTGTCAAGACGGGCGGAGGACCTGGCTTCTCGGCGCATCTCGAGTATTTCATACCGCATTCCGGATTCTCTGTCGTCGGTGGTTACGACCATGAGGGGCTTGATTACTTCTCGGGAGACGTGTCCGCCACGATGTCGCAGATAATGCTTGGAGGACGGTGGTACTTCCTGTCGCCCGACAAACCGCTGCCTTACCTCGGGGCGGCTTCCTTCTGGAACATGTCGGGACGCCATGCGGCGGGCACGATGAGCATGTCCTCCTCGCATACCGTGTATGAACGCGACTATCGGGTGAGCAGTCCGCTGCTCAGTGTCGCGCCTTCTGTCGGGGTGGACATGTATTTCTTCTCGTGCATCGCCCTTGAGGTGGACTACGGATTCCGCCTCGCCGTCGACGGGAAAACAAAGGTGAATACCAGGTACAACGGCTC
>ERZ772884.1112-NODE-1112-length-17981-cov-3.401986_pt1 | contig 17981 bp, 15 predicted proteins | sample MGYA00580574_ERZ772884 | MGnify/ENA primary metagenome ERZ772884 (study PRJEB29015, sample SAMEA2737690) | human gut metagenome | biome: human gut; feature: human-associated habitat; material: faeces | place: China | collected 2012 ... | reverse complement strand
TCAGCATCTCCGGATTAGTTGCGTATGCCAATGTAGTTTCTGCTGTAAGCAGGGAAGCACGAAGAGCCGTTACATAACTTTCTGTATCTACGTTAATCTCACGCTGGCTGACAATACTCTGGTCCATAGAAACTTTGAGTCATAGAAACTTTGCCTGTAAAAAGGGGCTTAACCCCTTGACGAATCTGTGATAAAACTCGTATAATAAAAAAGTGTATGAGATATTTAAAGACGTTGACGAAGACAGTAGGTTATATCCCAACGATACAGAGAATCGGCGATGGTGGGAATCCGGTACAAGTAAGATATAATTGAAGATCACTTCCGAGTTTCAGAGTTTGAACGATCTGTGATATGAGCCAGGGCATCTGCACAGGCATAAGGAACAGAATTCAGTAAGACCTGACGGAGTTCCACCGTTACAGGGAAAGCATATGTCAGTATGTTTAGGTGGTTTATAAACGTAAGTATAAGGCTTTCGTCCTAATCAGGACGGGAGCCTGTTTTATTGTATAAGAAAGTAATATCTTTACAATAAGTTATGTTTAATGGTAAAAAAGGGACACCGCAAAATGCAAAAAGGGACATCCTTAATCAATGATTGGGATGTAGTACTTTGGCAAAATGCTACGTCCCCAACAAGGAGGATATTATGTATAAGAAGGTTTCAACAGACATGAATTTTGTTGACCGGGAGAAGGAAACGGAGAAATTCTGGGAAGACAATCACATTTTTGAGAAGAGTATGGAGGACCGTGAGGGCTGTCCACAGTATATGTTTTATGATGGACCGCCGACTGCGAATGGTAAACCGCATATCGGCCATGTTTTGACACGTGTTATCAAGGATATGATTCCTCGTTACCGTACTATGAAGGGGTATGAAGTTCCGAGAAAGGCCGGATGGGATACTCACGGACTGCCGGTCGAGCTGGAGGTTGAGAAGGCTCTTGGTCTTGATGGAAAGGATCAGATTGAAAAATATGGTGTTGAGCCATTTATCAAAAAGTGTAAAGAGAGTGTGTGGAAATACAAAGGTATGTGGGAGGATTTCTCTAATACTGTAGGTTTCTGGGCTGATATGGATGATCCGTATGTTACTTATCACAACACATTTATTGAGTCTGAGTGGTGGGCACTGAAGAAGATCTGGGATAAAGGACTTCTTTATAAAGGATTTAAGATCGTACCTTACTGTCCGCGTTGTGGAACTCCGCTGTCTGCACAGGAAGTGGCTCAGGGATACAAAGACGTAAAAGAGCGTTCAGCGATCGTTCGTTTTAAAGTGAAAGACGAGGATGCATATATTCTTGCATGGACAACAACTCCATGGACTCTGCCATCTAACATTGCACTTTGTGTAAATCCGGAAGAGGATTATGCGAAGGTAAAAGCAGCTGACGGATATACTTACTACATGGCTGTTGCCCTTCTTGATACGGTTCTTGGTAAACTTGGCGATGAGGAGAATGGTGTAAAGGCTTATGAAGTTCTTGAGACATACAAAGGTCAGGATCTTGAGTACAAAGAGTATGAGCCGCTTTATCAGTGTGCTTATGACTGCGCCGCAAAGCAGAATAAAAAAGCATTTTATGTAACATGTGATACTTATGTAACATTGACAGATGGTACCGGAGTTGTTCATATCGCGCCTGCATTTGGTGAGGACGATGCGAAAGTCGGACGTAAATATGACATGCCATTTGTTCAGTTAGTAGATGAAAAAGGTGAGATGGGCAAGACAACTCCATTCGCCGGATTATTCGTGAAGAAGGCAGACCCGGAAGTGTTAAAAGACCTGGACGGACGAGGACTTCTTTTCGATGCACCAAAGTTCGAGCACAGCTATCCACACTGCTGGAGATGTGACACGCCGCTTATTTACTACGCTCGTGAGTCATGGTTCATTAAGATGACAGCAGTAAAGGATGATCTGATCGCGAATAATAATACGATCAACTGGATTCCGGAGAGTATCGGTAAAGGACGTTTTGGTGACTGGCTTGAAAATGTTCAGGACTGGGGCATCAGCCGTAACCGTTACTGGGGAACTCCACTGAATATCTGGGAGTGTGAGTGTGGATGCCAGCATTCGATCGGAAGTATTGAAGAGCTGAAATCTATGTCTGATAACTGCCCGGATGAGATCGAGCTTCACCGCCCATATATTGATAATGTGACGATCAAGTGTCCGAAATGTGGAAAAGAGATGCACCGTGTACCAGAAGTGATCGACTGCTGGTTCGACAGTGGATCCATGCCATTTGCACAGCATCACTATCCATTTGAGAATCAGGAACTGTTCGAGAAACATTTCCCGGCAGACTTCATCTCAGAGGCGGTAGACCAGACTCGTGGATGGTTCTACTCACTGCTTGCGATTTCAACTCTGATCTTCAACAAAGCTCCTTATAAGAACGTTATTGTTCTTGGACATGTTCAGGATGAGAATGGTCAGAAGATGAGTAAGTCCAAGGGAAATGCGGTCGATCCGTTCGATGCACTGGAGAAATATGGAGCAGATGCGATCCGCTGGTATTTCTACATTAACAGTGCGCCGTGGCTGCCGAACCGTTTCCACGGAAAAGCAGTGACAGAGGGACAGCGTAAGTTCATGGGAACTCTGTGGAATACTTATGCATTCTTTGTACTGTATGCGAATATTGATGAATTTGATGCAACAAAATATACATTAGAGTATGAGAAGCTGTCTGTCATGGACAAATGGCTTCTGTCAAAGCTCAACTCTGCGATCAAAGCAGTAGATGAGGATCTGGCAAACTACAAGATCCCGGAGGCTGCAAAGGCACTTCAGAGCTTTGTTGATGATATGAGTAACTGGTATGTAAGACGCAGCCGTGAGCGTTTCTGGGCAAAGGGCATGGAGCAGGATAAGATCAATGCTTACATGACACTTTACACAGCACTGGTAGAGATCTGCAAGACTGCAGCTCCGATGATTCCGTTCATGACAGAAGACATTTACCAGAACCTCGTAAGAAGTATTGATGCAAATGCTCCTGAGAGTATCCACCTGTGTGATTTCCCGAAGGTAAATGAAGCACACATCGACAAAGAGCTTGAGGAGAATATGGACCGTGTTCTGAAACTGGTTGTTATGGGACGTGCCTGCAGAAATACTGCAAATATCAAGAACCGTCAGCCGATCGGACAGATGTATGTCAAAGCTGATTTTGAGCTTTCCGAGTTCTTTGATGCCATCGTTGCCGATGAATTGAATGTGAAAAATGTAACATTTACACAAGAAGTACGTGACTTTACGTCCTATTCTTTTAAACCTCAGCTAAAGACAGTCGGACCAAAATATGGTAAACTGTTAGGGGGAATCAAAAATGTACTCAGCGGACTGGATGGAAATGCTGCTATGGATGAGCTGAATGCAAATGGTTGCCTGAGATTTGAGGTAAATGGTGAAGAAGTAGTCCTGAACCGTGAAGATCTTCTGATCGATACTGCACAGATGGAAGGATATGTATCTGAGGATGACAACGGAATCACAGTTGTTCTTGATACGAACTTATCCGAGGAACTTCTGGAAGAGGGATTCGTGCGTGAGATCATCAGCAAAGTACAGACGATGCGTAAGGAAGCTGATTTCGAGGTCATGGATAAGATCGTGATCACATATGAAGGAAGTGAGAAGGCAGAAACTGTATTTGCGAAAAATGCTGATGAGATCGGAGCTGAGACACTGGCTCTGGAGGTGAAAAAAGCGACACCTGCAGGTTATGTGAAAGAGTGGAAGATCAATGGTGAGGCAGTAACTCTTGGAGTAGAGAAGCAATAACAGATGTGAACAGGTCTGCTCCGGCAGACCTGTTCTTCGTTTTCTGGCACAAGAGTAAGAAAGGATCAAAATAATATGATTAATCCGAGATTTGAAAAAGAAGCATTTAAGAAGGATGTAGAACAGAATGTTAAGCAACTGTTCCGAAAAACTGTAGACGAAGTATCTCAGCAGGAGCTTTATCAGGCAGTTTCCTATGTCGTAAAAGATGCAATTATCGATGACTGGATCGCAACTCAGAAGCAGTACGAGAAAGATGATCCGAAAATCGTGTATTACATGTCTATGGAGTTCTTGCTTGGAAGAGCTCTTGGCAATAACCTGATCAATATGACGGCATATAAAGAGGTGAAAGAGGCTCTGGAAGAAATGGGTCTGAACCTGAATGAACTTGAGGATCAGGAGCCGGACCCGGCACTTGGAAATGGCGGACTTGGACGTCTCGCTGCATGTTTCCTGGATTCACTGGCATCTCTTGGCTATGCGGCTTACGGCTGTGGTATCCGCTACCGTTATGGTATGTTCAAGCAGAAGATCAAAGATGGCTATCAGGAAGAAAGACCGGATAACTGGCTGAAGAACGGCAATCCATTCGAACTTCGCAGACCGGAGTATGCAAAGGAAGTACGCTTCGGTGGAAATATCCGTGTAGAGTACGATGATAAGACCGGAGATATCCGTTTTAAACAGGAGAATTATGAGTCCGTTCTGGCAGTTCCGTATGATTATCCGATCGTAGGATATGATAATCATATTGTAAATACACTTCGTATCTGGGACGCAGAACCAATCGTAGATTTCCAGTTAGATTCATTTGACCGCGGTGACTATCACAAAGCGGTAGAGCAACAGAATCTGGCAAAAACGATCGTAGAGGTTCTCTACCCGAACGATAACCACTATGCAGGAAAGGAACTGAGACTGAAACAGCAGTATTTCTTCGTATCTGCCAGTCTTCAGGCTGCGCTTACAAAATATAAAAAGCACCATGATGATATCCATAAATTGCCGGAGAAGATGACGATTCAGATGAATGATACACATCCGACGGTAGCAGTTGCCGAGCTTATGAGACTTCTTCTTGATGAGGAAGGACTTGGCTGGGATGAGGCATGGGAAATCACATCAAAGACCTGCGCTTACACGAACCACACTATCATGTCAGAGGCTCTGGAAAAATGGCCAATCGACCTGTTCTCCAGGCTGCTTCCTCGTGTATACCAGATCATCCAGGAGATTGACCGCCGCTTTGTGGCTAAGATCCGCGAGATGTATCCGGGAAATGAAGAGAAAGTAGCAAAGATGCAGATTTTAAGAGATGGTCAGGTAAAGATGGCTCATCTTGCAATCGTAGCCGGATACTCTGTCAATGGAGTTGCAAGACTTCATACAGAAATCCTGAAAAAACAGGAGCTTCGTGATTTCTACGAAATGATGCCGCAGAAATTCAATAATAAGACAAACGGAATTACGCAGAGACGTTTCCTGATGCATGGAAATCCGCTGCTGGCTGACTGGGTAACAGATAAGCTTGGAACAAAGGACTGGATCACAGATCTGTCTTTGATGTCAGGACTGAAAAAATGGGTGGACGATGAGGAAGCTCTGAAGGAATTTATGAGCATCAAGTATGAGAATAAAGTCCGCCTGGCAAAATATATTAAAGAGCACAATGGCATTGAAGTGGATCCAAGATCTATCTTCGATGTACAGGTCAAGAGACTGCACGAGTACAAGAGACAGCTTCTTAATATTTTACATGTAATGTACTTATACAACGAGATCAAGGAACATCCGGAAATAAGCTTCTATCCGAGAACATTTATCTTCGGAGCAAAAGCTTCCGCAGGATATATCCGTGCAAAACAGATCATCAAACTGATCAATTCCGTTGCGGATGTAGTCAACAACGACCGCAGTATCAACGGCAAACTGAAAGTTGTATTCATCGAAGATTATCGTGTGTCAAATGCTGAGATCATCTTCGCAGCAGCTGATGTAAGCGAGCAGATTTCCACAGCTTCCAAAGAGGCATCAGGAACCGGTAATATGAAGTTCATGCTCAACGGCGCACCGACACTTGGAACGATGGATGGAGCAAATGTGGAGATTGTTGAAGAAGTTGGTGCAGAGAATGCATTTATCTTCGGACTCAGCTCTGACGAGGTCATCAATTACGAGAACAATGGCGGCTACAATCCGATGGATATCTACAATAGTGATGCCGATATCCGACGCGTTGTGAACCAGCTTGTGGATGGAACATATTCACAAGGTGATAAGGAAATGTACCGTGACCTGTATAATTCACTTCTGACAGCTCAAGGTGGAAGCAAAGCCGATACGTATTTCATTCTGAAGGATTTCCGTTCTTATGCGGATACACAGAAGAAGGTTGAAGAAGCTTATCGCGACAAAGACAGATGGGCTAAGATGGCACTTCTGAATACTGCAAGCTGTGGAAAATTCTCATCTGACAGAACGATTCAGGAGTATGTGGATGGCATCTGGATAAAGTGACAGTAGAAGTTTAGTTCATGCAGAAACAATGCAAAGGCATTCTTGAAGAATAAAAAAGAACGTCTTCTCATATTTTATATGGGAGGGCGTTTTTTATATGAGATTTGCATATTTGAAATATAGATTAAAGAAACTGGGGTGCTATCTTCTGATCATTATATTGCTGCCCTATATTATCACCGTGTTCTTAAGCGGACCGGGAGCTTATGGAGCTTCCAGAGTGGACGAGACTATGGTAAATGTGAAGGCAGACGGGGAAAAGTCCGGCAGTGATGGTGGAAAACAGGAAGATTCTAATGCTGAAAATGTGGATAAAATTCAGATGCCGCTCAGTGAATACTGTATTGGAATTATGGCCAGAGAAATCCCTGCGGTTTATGAGGAGGAAGCTTTAAAAACCCAGGCAGTTCTTGTGCGGACCCAGGTATGTCTGGCGCTTGGCGCAGGGGCAGATACTATATTAGAAGAGAGATACTGGACAAAGAAAGATATGCAGGATTCCTGGGGAGCAGATCAATATTCCAAGTATTATAAGCGGCTTGAGCATGCATGGGAGGAGACCAACGGACAGGTGCTAACTTATGAAAATGCGCTGGCAAAGACACCATTTTGTAGACTCAGTAATGGAAGTACAAGGGATGGACGGGAGGCGCTGGGGAGCGAAGATTATCCGTATCTGAAGATTGTGGACTGTCCGCTAGATATTGAGTCGAAAGAACAAATTCAGACAATTACTATAGACGATATGGATGCAGAAGTGACTGGGGTAGACACTGCAGGATATGTACTTAGCGTCCGGGTTGGAAATGACACCGTGAGTGGAGAAGAATTCCGAACCAATTATCATCTCGCATCAAGCTGCTTTTCTTTTCAGAAATATGACGGAAAGCTGCGGATCACGACCCGGGGTATCGGGCATGGACTGGGCTTAAGCCAGTACACGGCAAATCAAATGGCAAAAGAAGGAAAAAGCATGGAAGAGATATTGGCACATTTCTTCGAAGGGACAGAACTGAAAGAAGGCGTGGAGATCGTGCAGGTGGAAGGCGGAGCAGGAGAGTAGCAAAATTTGTAAAGTCATAATAGTATTGTACAAAAAGCCGAGGCATTCTTGAAATTTCCATATAAGAAAGGCTAGAAAAAGTCAAAGACAATATTTTATATGTAGTTTGTATAGTACCACTACAATCTGGCAAGAATAGAGTCAGAGGTGGTGATGAAAATGAACGATAATAATAAGATGGATCGCGGCAAAGAACATGCCGGTCCGAAAAAAATGACGCCAAGGCAGAAGCAAAAGAGAAATCGTAAGGCGACACTGGCGGCAGTTCTGTGCTTTGTGGCAGCCATAGCAATTGTTGGAACATACACAATGCGGGATTACAAGACAGTGAAAAAAGAAGGGGAGCTCGCAAAAGCACAACTGGAGGAACAGAAGAAAGCACTGGAGGAAGCCAGTCAGGAAGCAAGTGGAAATGCACAGAAAGACAGTGCTTCCGAGTCAGGCACGGATGGAGCCGGAACCGGTGGAAAAGCCGAAAAGAGTGGCTCTGGTGCAGGAACAACAGGGACTGCAAGCAAAAATGCTGCAACAGCCGGAAACACAGATGGATCCGGAAATAATGGCAACCAGGACGGCAACAGTCAGACTAACGGAAGTCAGCAGGCGGCAAGGACAGCGGGCAGTGCATCTTCCGCAAACTTTACAAGCGACAGCAAGATGATCTGGCCTGTAAGCGGCACGGTGCTTATGAATTACAGCATGGACAAAACAGTTTACTTCGCGACACTAGACCAATACAAGTATAATCCGGCATTGGTTATCAGCGGAGCAGAAGGAGACCAGGTTTTGTGCGGTGCACCGGGAATAATTAAATCCATTGATGTGACCGCACAGACAGGAACAACCGTGACCGTAGACCTTGGAAATGGTTACGAAGTCCTTTACGGACAGTTAAAAGAAGTGCCAGTAAAAGTCGGCGACCAGGTAGAGGCAAAAAGCATTCTCGGCTATATCGGACAGCCGACAAAGTATTACAGCGTGGAAGGATGCAATGTATATATGGAATTACGAAAAGATGGAACACCAGTAAACCCTGTAGATTATATGACAAAAAGATAAAGAATGTGTATAATTGGGGACGTAGTAAAAATGAAGTCTTGCTACGTCCCCAATTAAAGGAGAAATCATGAATTATACATATATTGTGGAGTGTGGGGACGGTAGTCTCTACACTGGCTGGACGAACAATCTGGAAAAAAGAATACAGGCTCATAATGCGGGAAAAGGCGCGAAATATACGAAGAGCCGTCTGCCGGTGAAACTGGTGTATTCGGAAACATTTGCCACGAAGGAAGAGGCAATGAGCCGGGAGTATGCGATTAAGCATATGAAAAGGAAAGAGAAGTTACAATTGATTGAGAATAGAGCTGAAATATTTAATATTTAAGGACTTGCTTTTTTGAAAATAACGGTTATAATATTGATATAAGAACAAGTAGTAATTAAAACTACGTATGGAAATACGAAAGAAGAATATAACATTATTTTCAGGAGGGGTAAGTTATGGCAAAAGTAATAGAAGAACATGTAAAAGATCCGGGAAGTGCGATCACACATTTTATTGGAATGCTGATGGCAATATTTGCAGCAATTCCGTTGCTTATCAAAGCAGCTCATGAGCCTGGCAGGATTTATCTTGTATCCATTGCAGTTTATGCGGCAAGTCTGATCCTGCTTTATGCAGCCAGCACGACATACCATACATTTAACATTTCCAAGAAGGTAAATACGATTCTGAAGAAAATTGACCATATGATGATCAGCGTACTGATTGCCGGAAGTTATACACCAATTTGTCTGTTAGTGCTCGGCGGACGTATGGGATGGATTCTACTGGCAATTGTATGGGGATTCGCAATTGCGGGAATTCTGATAAAGGCGTTTTGGGTATTTTGCCCGAAGTGGGTATCTTCCGTACTTTATATCGGAATGGGGTGGACTTGTGTACTTGCATTTACACAGCTGCTCAACTCCCTGTCACCGGCGGCATTTGGATGGCTTTTAGCAGGCGGAATCATTTATACAGTCGGCGGAGTGATCTATGCACTGAAACTTCCGATTTTTAACAGCAAGCATAAAAATTTTGGAAGCCATGAGATTTTTCATCTGTTCGTGATGGGAGGAAGCCTGTGCCACTTTGTAGTGATGTACGCATTTGTGCTGTAGCAGATGAAGATGAAGGAGCCGTGCAGCAGACATAATTTTCATGTCAAAACAGCGAGGAAAGCAAAAAATAGCAGAGAATAAGAAACAGTCTGAGAGGAAAACTTTCAGGCTGTTTTTCGTATACGTAGAAAATGTAGTTTCCTGCGTATACGAAAGCTCTCTAGAGACTATAACAGATGGAAGGGAATCTTATCACTGATATATTAATGAATTATTAATTATTATTACTAAATGTAAAATATACTTTATTTTTTGAATAATATATGTTATGCTACGTTCATCTTAGGAGAAGATCTAGTCTCCAGATATTCCCAAAGCCGTTAGGCGTTCATCTCGGTGTTTCGATTTCTGAAACAAATACCCGATATGAAAGAACAGATGACAAAATTTTGAAGGAGGGTATAGCCTATGACCAACAAATTACGACAGTATTTTCCAATGATTCATACCAGACAAGAGGTATTAGCTGAAATTGAAGCAAAACCGAAATTAAAACAAGAATTTTATAGCTGGGAAAAAAAGTACCGAAAGGAATTTCTGGATTTTTGCACGGGAGTAAAAGGTGTAAAAATTATGTATGATTTTATTAGTAAAGAAATCTTGAATCCGGAAACAGTGCCGGAACGAGTAGAAGAATTACTTTCATTATTGATAGGGCAGCAGGTACATATTAAGGAAGTGCTTCCGAACGATGGAACACGGATTTCGGACGAATCTACGCTTGTGATTATGGATATGGTAGTCGAGTTGGAAGATGGAAGTATTGTAAATCTGGAAGTTCAGAAAATCGGATATAAATTTCCAGGAGCAAGAAGTGCATGTTATTCAGCAGATTTGTTGTTACGTCAATACAAAAAAGTACGAAGTAAAAAAGGAAAGAAATTTAATTATACTGATGTAAAAGATGTATACACGATTGTTCTGTTTGAAAAAAGTCCAACCGAGTTTCATGAATTTCCGGACACATATATTCATTATTTTGAACAACATTCAAATACAGGAATCCAACTGAATCTTTTGCAAAAATATTTATTTATTTCTATTGACATATTTTTAAAATACCAGCAAAATATAGGTATACAACTGGAAACTAGACGAGATGCATGGCTTGCATTTATGGGTTCAGATGATCCGGATATTATTTTGAAGGTTATTGAAAAATATCCGGATTTCAAGGAAATGTATCAGCAAGTCTATGAAATCTGTCAGAATATTGAAGAGGTGATGGGAATGTTCTCGAAAGAATTAGCAGAAATGGATCGGAACACGGCACAGTTAATGATTGACGAGATGCAAGAAGATATAAAACAGAAGGAAGAAATACTTAAGGGACAGGATGATAGAATTAAAGATCAAATTAACAAACTTAAAGAACAGGACGATAGGCTCAAAGAACAGGACGATAGGCTCAAAGAGCAGGATCAAGTAATTAGAGAATTAATGAAGAAAATTGAACAGTTAGAAAATAAATAATGAAAACAGGTATCTCCGCTCATTGGCGGAGATGCCTGCTTTGGGATTTAATTTTCATTGAGTGAAGAAAAATCGGTAAGTTCTTCCATCAAATTATGTACGGTAGTCATTTGATGAATTCTGCCAACATTGCTTCCGCAAAAGATAAGCCCATTTTCAATATCACCTTTTACAGCATTGATCAGCGCCTGAGTAATGCAATAAGGAACAGTGCCAGGATTGCACTGGGCAAGGCAGTTATAGCATTTTTTTATTGGCTGACGCTCTCGTTCTATATTCTTGATGAACTCATTGCGAAGTGCTCTGCCCGGCATTCCGACTGGGCTTTGGATTATTTGAATATCCTCTTCTCTGGCATGTATGTAGGCTTGCTTATATGCATCTGATGCGTCGCATTCTTCTGTTGCAACAAAACGGCTTGCAATTTGAACACCATCTGCGCCAAGTTCCAATGCGTGGGCAATGTCTGCTGAGTCAAAGATACCACCGGCAACAATGACTGGTATTTTTTTGTTGTATTGTTTTTCATACTCTTTTTTACATTCAATTATATTTTTGATTTCTTCATCATAATTAAGAGAATTAATATCAACAAGTTCTTCCGTAGAAAATCCAAGATGTCCACCTGCTTTTGGACCTTCAATTACAATAAAATCAGCGGTTCTGTCATATCTGTGTGCCCAGCGTTTTAAAATAATCTGTAATGCTCTTTTAGACGATACAATTGGTGCAATCTTTGTACGGCAAGTTTCACTGACAAGAGCCGGAAGTTTCATCGGTAGTCCGGCACCACTGATAATGACATCGGCACCAGCGGCAACGGCCTCTTTTACGTGTTCTTCATAATGCTTTAGAGCCACCATGATATTTACTCCGATAAGTCCGTTGCCACAGGCGATTTCTTTTGCTTTTTGAATATGTTTCCGTATAGCAAGACGATTACATCCTGCCTGATCTTTCTCGAAGCCTTCCTCGTCATAACCAATCTGGGCAGTGGAAATGATGCCGACTCCGCCTTCTTTTGCTACAGCTCCGGCAAGTTTACTCAGGCTGACACCGACGCCCATGCCACCTTGTATAATTGGGAGTCTGGCAGTCAGATCACCAATTTGAAGATGTTTTAATTTTGTATTCATAATATTTATCCTTTCCAGAATCATTTATGCTTGAAATTAAATAGTTTGAATTTCAAACTATTTAATTATAAAACAAAACGTTTTCGATGTCAATATCTTGTAGTAATCTATTCTTTTATATATAGTATTAAATACTATATGCAAAAGGCGAGATTAAACAATAATAACTATGTTACAATAGAATAAAATGTTTCGAATGGATTGATGGAGAAGAAAATGAAAAAACATAAAGTTATATTTAGAATACTGTTAATTGTTATATGTTGCATGTGTTTTACGGTTACAGGATATGCACGGGCCGGTTCCAGTGGAGGATCTGGGGGAGGATCTGGAAGCAGTTCGGGCAGTGGGTCGCATAGTCATTATTACAGGCAAGGCGGAAGACGCGGAGGACCGGTTGAAATGATTATCTGGTGGGGCACATTTATTTGTATGGCCGGAGCCGGAACGATAGTGTTTCATTATGGAATTCAAAAAGCAAAGCGAAAGAGCCTGCGTTCTATGAAATCATTTGAAAAACCAGGAGAAGAATGGAATCCGAAAAAGATGAAAAAATATGTGAAGCATGCATATTTTGTTATTCAGGAATGTTGGAGGCGTCAGGATACATCTTATGCGGAAAAATACCTGAGCAAAAATCTTATTCAAAATTGGAATTCGAAACTGGGTTGGATGGAAGTAAATCATGAAAAGCCAGTACAAGAACGAGTCAGATTTTTAAATGCGGCTCCGGTATTTGCCTTTGATAAAGAAGGCGAAGAACACGATCGGGTGATTTATCTGATTCATGGAAGAATGATTGGATATTATATAAATACCGATACAGGAGAAGTTGTACGTGGAAAAACATCTCCGGAAACATTTTATGAGTATTGGGTATTTATCCGTGAAGATGGAAGATGGGTTCTGGATGAAATCCGGCAGAAAGATGAAGTGGATGTGGAGCGGTTGTAAGGCTGCGCCATGCCCATTCATAGACCTGCGGTCTATTTCATGGACGGCTGTCGCCGCATAATAAAAAAGGAGATTACACTCCTTCGTGAGTAAACTCACACGAAGTGTAACCTCTTTTTTATTGCATGGCTTGTAGCTTAGCCAAAGTATCTCTTAAGCAGTCCTTCGAATGCTTTTCCGTGACGTGCCTCGTCTCTTGCCATCTCATGTACTGTGTCATGGATTGCGTCAAGGTTAGCTTCTTTTGCTCTTCTTGCGAGGTCGAATTTACCTTCTGTTGCACCGTGCTCAGCATCTACACGCATCTCAAGGTTTTTCTTTGTGCTGTCTGTGACAACTTCACCAAGTAATTCAGCGAATTTTGCAGCGTGCTCAGCTTCTTCATAAGCAGCTTTCTCCCAGTATAAACCAATCTCTGGGTATCCTTCTCTGTGTGCAACTCTTGCCATTGCCAGGTACATTCCTACTTCGGAACACTCTCCTGCGAAGTTTGCACGAAGATCCTCTAAGATATCCTCGCTTACGCCCTGTGCAACGCCTACTACATGCTCAGCAGCCCATGTTCTATCGGCTGACTGCTCTTTGAACTTAGAAGCTGGTGCGTGACAGACTGGACATTCAGCTGGTGCAGCCTCTCCTTCGTAAACATATCCACATACTGTACATACAAATTTTTTCATAATGATAATCTCCTTTTCTTTTTATTAAAATTTTTTGTTGTTCAAGTTAGTTTTGTGATTCAGAGCTTCGTTTGCATTTTTGTAAATGAATTTATTTTTAAAGTTCTAAATCGATATTAGTAATTGTTACTGATATTAAGATAGCATAATTACTTGTCATTGTCAATAATATTTTTTATTAAATTTATCTTTTTGATAAAATAGACTGACAAGTTTGTTATGACTCACGGGATGTTTTCTGTGTGAGACAGTCTTGACAAGTTCCATAGAATAATGTTGCATGTGAATCAATCGTGCCATCAAAATGCTCCTCGGCCAGTTTATTCATGGTATTGATGTGAGCTTCGTCGATATGCAGATCAAATACCCGGTTGCAACAAGTGCATACAACGTGATAGTGTGGGTGAGTATTGCCATCAAACCGGTCCCCACCGTCAGGAGTGGTAATCTTAATTGCTTCGCCCATGTCAGCAAGCAGATTCAGATTCCGATAAACAGTTCCAAGACTGATACGGGGGAATTCTTCTCTTACATGAAGATATACAGTATCAGCAGTTGGATGCTCAGTTGTATGATCGAGATATTCTTTAATGGATGCTCGCTGTCTGCTGTATTTCAATGTAGCCATGCGATAACCTCCTCGATAATGATAATTGTTACTATAATTAGAATAATAGAAAATGTTCTATTTGTCAACTTTTAATTTATAAATGTAATATTTTTGTAACAATTGATTGTAAAATTTTGTAAAAAAAGTGAAGAAATGGATGTAATATGATGAGAAAAAGTCGGGATAATAGCCTTGACATGGGATTGTTGCGTGATATAATAAACACGTAACATATGTAACAATTCTGTAATATTTACAAAAGATAAGAAAAGAAAACATAAGGAGGGAGTTTATGGATTCGATTCTTAGAAAAGGATTGTTCCTAGTTACCTTGACAGGAGCTATTGGAGTTTTCCCAGCTACGGCATATGCTTCTGATATCGAGGATAATCACACTATGCCAGGAGTGGGAATTGAGCAGGTGCTGAATGATTGTTATTCTTCACAGAAAGAGATTCAGGTGGAGGATTATCTGACACCAGAAGATAAGGGCGAGTATTTAGATATGGCTTTTGCAGATGTTGAATCATTTTTATATATAAGAAGTGAACCGACAAAGCAGAGCGAATGGGTGGGTAAATTATATCCCGGTTATGCAGCAAAAATCGTAGGACCAGTTGGAGAATGGACGAAGATTGAATCTGGTTCGGTTACAGGGTATGTGTATTCGCAGTATATAATAATAGGAAGAAATGCTCAGCAGAAGGCAGAGGAAGTCGTAGAAGCTTCTGCAAGCGCAGATCCCAAAGAAGCTTTTTCTTATGCAGAATCTAGAGAAGAAGAGGAAGCACGTTTGGCTGCGGAGGCAGAAGAAGCGGCCAGGAAAGCAGAGGAAGAGGCTCAGGCTGTGAGAGAGGCTGCCGGAAGTGGTCAGGCAGTGGTGGATTATGCATGTCAATTTATCGGCAATCCATATGTCTGGGGAGGCACAAGCCTGACAAATGGAGCTGACTGCTCTGGTTTTGTGCAGTCTGTCTACGCACATTTTGGAGTGAATCTTCCAAGAACATCTTCAGAAATGCGAAGTGCCGGCAGGGGAGTCAGTTATTCGGAAGCACTTCCTGGGGACATCATTTGCTATGATGGACATGTCGGTATTTACATGGGAGACGGACAAATTGTAAATGCAATTAATAGCCGAAAAGGAATCGGGATATTGCCTGCCACGTATAAAGGAATCCTGACAGTAAGAAGATTACTTTAAATTGGTGCATATTGAACAGAAGCATAAAAGAACAGATTAAGTAAGTGAAAAATTGCCGGATGTACAAAATAGACAAAAATGTATAAAAAATTTGATTGTTGAAAAATAGTTAAAAATTTATCCACATTGAGTTATCCAAGTTTTCCACACTAAAAACGTGAAAAAAGGTGGAAAAATACATGATTTCTAAAAGTTTTCCACATTATCCACATAAAAAGGTGTGGAAACTGGGGATAATTCAAGGTAAATAAAAGAACGAATGTTTTGTGGAGTTATGATAAAAATAGTATTTTGTCGAAAAAAATCGGCAAACGTATTGACTTTTAAAAATTCAAATTTTAATGGAAAATTGTCATAAAATGTTTACACAATGGTGAAAAGCAATTATAATAAGAAAACGTAAAAGAAAAGGAGGTGCACACATGGCACGAGTTACAAAGGAAATGACTATGGGAGAACTGCTTCAGACATATTATGAGCAGTGCCCTGAAATTGTAGATGTTCTTACAGGATTAGGAATGCATTGCATCGGATGCCCAAGTTCTATCGGAGAATCACTTGCAGATGCTGCATATGTTCACGGAATTGATTCAGATCTTCTTGTTGAGAAACTGAATGCAACAATTAATGCAAAACTTGGTGAGTAATATTAGATTTGCAGAACAACAGAAAATAGAACAATAAAAAGCGGACTCCAATTGGAATCCGCTTTTTATTGTCAGGCATAAACCTGAAAGATTTTTCTTAGTTTTGTTTAAACATTAGCCAGTTGCTGTACTGCATCATTTTCCAGTAGTACTTTGCAATGCTCTCCGAGGAAAGCAATTGTAGCGCCGGAGGTCTTCTCTAATGTACCGTATTCAGATAACATATTACAGAGTCGACTGAAATCCTTTCGTGTATGTTCTGACTGAGTCATCGCAAGGATATAAATATTTTCGGCAGTATCTTTATACAAAGTGTTCGCACCAAAGTACATATTTCCAAGTAATCGTGAGGCCGCAAGGACATTATCCATAGAGGCAAATGAAATCAGACGGATTGCAGGTTTCTTAGGTGCAGCGTCTTTTGGTATTTCATTCTCCAAAGCTTCAGTTTCAGGATCATCTAGAGATTCTGATGAAGAGCTGACTGGATTTTGAGGTTTGGAAGAACTTTGTGCAGCATTAATCTTCTCTTTGACTTTGCCAAGCAGATCAAGAAGAGATTCAGCACCTTCCAGTTTGTCAGGGAGTCCCTGACGGGAAGAATCTCCATCCTGCCCCGGAAGAGGTGCGAATTTAGAAAAACGCGTGTCGAGTTCCTCTGGATCCTCGACTTTAGTAATGATCAGCACGATTGAATCTGAGGAAGAAGGGATTGCCTCGATCATCAATGGCATATTCTCTGCTTCAAAACCAAATTCCTGTGCTGCCTGTTGCATCATATCGTGGAAAAGTGATCTCGCTTTTTCTGTACCATAAGCCAGTTCGCTGAGTTGGAGCTGACGTTCGGCCAGATCTGCGCGTGTTAATGTACAGCGTATCTGATTGTCACTTAATTTTTCAATCTTCATATTTATCACTTCCTTTCACATAGTATAGCATAGAAAAAGTTTTTTGTTCAATAAAATAAATATAAAATCAAAAAAGTGCTTGCTTTTAAAAAGAGTATCCATTATAATGACCGTACTAGAAAATAGTTTTCCCTGGTAACTATATTTTTAGAACATATTTCTTAAAAAGTAATTCTTAACAGTATCTAGCCAATCAGAATAAGAATTCGAGAAATAGCGCGAATTCCGCGCAAAGATTCAAGAGTAATAACAATCAGATAAAAACAACAATCAGAAAAAATCAGATAACAATTAGAGTACAATCAAATAACAATTAAATAACAACAGATCATGAAAAAATCAATCAGATAGGTAACAAAGCAACAGATAGTTGAATAGTAATGCACGGCTGTTTTCTAGCAGAAAAGTGGACGTGTCTGGATATGTGGGATAATGTATCACGGCATTTTATCCTTCTGGTTTGTCATATACAGATTTCGAAGACAATGCGACCGGGGAAGTGCATTATTGAGGAGGAGGTAAAGTCATGGGGGACCCCAGAGAAAGGAATTATCAAAGTCTTTTTTCAGAGTTGGCAGGTTATGAAAAAAAGGGAGTATATATGTTAATGAACGGGGTGCCGGCAAGTCCCATGCAGATTGTGCAGGCTCACATTGTGAGGGAGGATGCAGTCTATATGCGGGATTATGTGTTGAATGATAATGGAGATATAAAAGAATTGTGTTTTGATGATGTAGAGATGCAGGAACAAGATAGATGATATAGCCTCCGGCAGGGCGCACATTGTCCGGTGGACAATGGTTTTGCGCCGA
>ERZ772884.1098-NODE-1098-length-18077-cov-6.530685_pt1 | contig 18077 bp, 16 predicted proteins | sample MGYA00580574_ERZ772884 | MGnify/ENA primary metagenome ERZ772884 (study PRJEB29015, sample SAMEA2737690) | human gut metagenome | biome: human gut; feature: human-associated habitat; material: faeces | place: China | collected 2012 ... | reverse complement strand
GACAATAGTTGGGCTTGCCCCTGCGAAGATAGCTAGCTGCCGGGTCCTTTTTTTTTGCCTTTTTTTATATTTTATTGTACAATAATGCGTTGTATGGAGAGTAAAAAAATATGAACAAAATTGGATTTAATAATCAAAAATATTTAGAAATGCAATCTAAGCATATTATGGAGCGTATTGCTCAATTCGGAGATAAATTATATTTGGAATTTGGTGGTAAATTATTTGATGATTATCACGCATCTCGTGTTTTACCTGGATTTTCACCAGATTCAAAACTACAGATGTTGATGCAGTTAAAGGATGATGCAGAAATTGTCATTGTTATTAACGCAAATGATATCGAACAAAATAAAACGCGTTCAGATCTTCAAATTACATATCAAGAAGACGTTTTACGTTTGATCAATGAATTTACTAAGCGTGGATTATATGTTGGTAGTGTTGTTGTTACACAATACAATCGTCAAAAAGCGGTTGATTTATTTAAAGCGCGTTTGAAACGTAGAAAAATCGATGTATATTTCCATTATTATATTGAAGGATATCCTACAGATACGAAAAAAATTATTTCTGATTCTGGATTTGGAAAAAATGATTATGTTAAAACGACTCGTCCATTAGTTGTTGTAACAGCTCCTGGTCCTGGTAGTGGAAAAATGGCTACATGTTTATCACAGTTGTATCACGAACATAAACATGGTATTAAAGCGGGATATGCAAAATATGAAACATTCCCAATTTGGAATCTTCCTTTGAATCATCCTGTAAATCTTGCTTATGAAGCAGCTACTGCAGATCTTGCGGATGTAAATATGATTGACCCATTTCATTTACAGGCTTACAATGAAGTTACAGTAAACTACAATCGTGACATTGAAATTTTCCCAGTATTAAAAAACATTTTTGAAGAAATTTATGGTTCAAGTCCTTATCAAAGTCCAACCGATATGGGTGTTAATATGGCAGGACTTTGTATAAGTGATGACGATGCTTGTTGTAATGCTAGTAATCAAGAAATTATTCGTCGTTATTTTGTAAGTAAGACTCGTTATGCACATGAACTTTGTTCGCATGAAGAAGTTCAAAAACAAGAAGTCGTAATGAATAAAGCTGGAATTACAGAACTAGATCGTCCGTGTGTTATGGCTGCACGTAAAAAAGAAGAAGAATCTCGTTCTTTTTCAGGTGCAATAGAATTAGATGATGGAACAATTATTACAGGTAAAACGACAAACTTAATGGGTGCATGTTCGTCTGTATTAATGAATGTATTAAAATATCTAGCGGGTATTGATAAAAATAAAGTGTTGATTTCTCCTGAAGCTATTGTGCCTATTCAAAATCTAAAAACAGAATATTTAGGTTCAGTCAACCCTAGATTACATTCAAATGAAATTTTAATCGCATTATCCGTTTCAGCTTTACATAGTGAAGATGCAAAGAAAGCATTAGCTATGTTACCTAAATTGAAAGGTATGCAAGCTCATGTGACTTGTGATGTTGCGGATGTAGATTTAAGCATTTATTCGAATTTAGGCATTATGCTTACTTATGATGCTAATAAAAAGTAGGAGGCTTTTATGACAAAATCAATCCCTAGCTCTGGAGCTGGAGCTGTTCGTATTATTTTAAAGAATAAGGATGCTTTTCATTTTGATTTAAGAGAAAAGAAAGAAGATAACGGAAAACAAAGTTATTTGTTTGATGTATATTATGAAAATGCCACAGGTACTTTAAATGTATTGATGGATAATGGGGAACCCGTTATTGCAGCATTGAATTTAAGTTTGGGTAAAGTTATTACTTTATCTAACGATACAAACTTAAAAAAATTATGTAAATATGTTATTGATCAGGTGAATGCTTAATGAAGATAAGATTACATGTTGTTGTAGATAAAGAAGATGATGCGATTGTTGAACTTGTTCAAAATGCATTGAATGAAATTTGTTCAAAAATGTCTTATTCTCCAAGTCGTTTACAACCAAGTTTAGCAGGTTGTATGGAATTCTATGCGACAAGTGAATTAGAAGAAAATGAAATTGATGATCTTTTATCTAAACTTAACAATGATTGGGATGGAGAAAAAGATGATTGTCAAGCTTATAGCTTTAATACGACAATGTTTCATCCAAATGTCTACTACTTACAATTCCAATCTTTCTAGGATATATTATGATTGATTACACAGAAGGTTCAAATAAACAATATCATACTCAATTATCTGAAAATGATGTTGGTGATTATGTCATTTTGACGGGTGATCCAAAAAGAGTAAAAGATATCGCATCGTATTTAGAAGATTCTTATTTTGTTGCGGATAACCGTGAATATGTTACATATTCAGGATATATGAATGGGATATTATGCAGTGTGGTTTCAACTGGTATTGGTGGAGCCAGTACTGCAATCGCAATTGAAGAACTTGTACGACTTGGATGTCATACATTCTTACGGGTAGGTACTTGTGGTGGCATGCGACTTGATGTTCAAGGTGGCGATATCGTGATTGCGAGTGGTGCCATTCGCCAAGAAGGTACTACACGTGAATATGCGCCCATTGAATTTCCAGCTGTGCCAAGTTTTGATGTATTAATTGCTCAAGTTGAAAGTGCAAAAAAACTTTGTCTTCCTTATCATGTTGGGGTTGTTCAAAGTAAGGATTCTTTCTTTGGTCAGCATGCGCCTGAAACGATGCCAGTTTATCAAGAGTTGCAAAACAAATGGAATGCCTATTGTAAGCTAGATTGTTTAGCATCCGAAATGGAATCGAGCACTCTCTTTATTGTAAGTCAAACTCGCCATGTTCGTAGTGGAGCTATGTTTTTATGTTTGGCTAATCAGGAAAGAGAAAAAGCGGGATTATCAAACATTCAAAATCATGATTTAAAACCATTGATGGAATGTGCAGTTCAAACTATAAAAATTTTAATAGAAAAAGATGAGGCTGAGAATCACTAGGATCTCAGCCTTTTTAATGTGTTTGGAATGTTGTTGATAATATCTTCTGGCATGAAACTTGCTAAGTCTATATCGAGTTTAGCACTTTGCGAATGAAGATAGGTAGCACATAGAGCCGCTTGCATTGGATCTTTGCATTGACCGAGCATGGCTACAACTATACCGCACAATATATCTCCGCTGCCACCTTTGGCAAGGCCAGCGTTTTGTGCATCTAAAACATATACATTGCCTTGATGGGCAATATAGGTTTGACTTGATTTTAAAATGAGTACGCAATTTTTGTATTCTTTAGAAAAGTCACGTGCAATTTCAAATGGGTTTGATAAGATTGTTGTTATGTTGATACCCGTTAAATCCGACATCTCTTTAATGTGCGGAGTTAAGATTGTTGTTTCATTTCGCTTTAACAAATCAATATTTTTTTGCGCAGCCCATAAGGCATCCGCATCAAGAACAACTTTTTTATCACTCTTTAATACTTGTTCCACTAAAGATATTGTAACATTATTTTTTTGCATACCATTGCCGATAGAAAGGATGGAATAGTTATTCATATTTTGTTTCAAGATTTCAATAGCTTTCGAACTAAAGGTTCCATTACGATCACTACATTGTAGAAGCATATAAAAATCAGATTTGATCGCAAGAATATTCGAAATACATTCTGGAACCATTAATGTAAGTGTTCCAATACCACTTTTATAAGCACTCAAGCTTGCCATATGTATGGCTCCATGCATGTTTTGGCTTCCTCCAATCATCAAGGCTTTGCCAAAAGTTGACTTATGAGCTGATAATGGACGATCTGGGATATGGATATCCTCTTCGTTTAAGACTTTTATTATGTCCATGCATTTTTGATGTAGAATTTGAGGGATGCCAATATCTACAAGATATAATTTTCCACAATGACTTTTACCATCGTTTAACCATTGTCCTTGTTTATAACAATCTAAACTGATTGTGTAATCTGCATGAATAGCACAACCTAGAATATTGCCCATCGTGGCATCGATGCCACTAGGCATATCAATACTGATGATAGTTGAATGTGTTGTGTTTACATTTTGAATCATCGCTTTATAAAAACCTGTGATGTCTCTTGATAATCCGTTGCCAAAGATGCAGTCAATATAAACTTCGTATGTTTCATTTGGTAGGTTATAGTCAAATTCAATATTGAGATTTTGAATCATTTGAAATTGAATTTTTTCTTCCTCAGACATATTTTTGACTTCTGGAACAACTACAAATAATTTTGAATATTTAGTTTGTAAAAGTCTTGCGATAGCTAATCCATCCGCACCATTGTTTCCAGGTCCACAAAGAATACAAATTGATTTATCAATAGTTATGTGTTTTTCAATGATTTTAGTCGATTCTATAGCTGCATGTTCCATAAGAATCAGACTTGGGATTCGATATGTTTCTATAGCGGCATGATCGATGTTTCGAGCCGTAGCTTGTGTATGGATATAGGCAGGATACATAATTTCACCTTCTTCATATTTACTATACTCTTAATGATTAAAAAATGATAATACTTTTATAGATGTATGTTATAATTATGAAATTGGAGGTATTTTATTTTATGTCAAAATCTTCAGCGGCTAAAAAGTCGATTATTGTTGGCGGCCTGATTGGTACGGGTGGTCTGTTTGTTTCAAAATTAATTGGATTGGCATATACAATTCCATTTTCATATATACTGCAATCAGAAGCATATCAATCTGTATATGCACAATCTTATAATATATATGCTTATTTATTGACTATATTTCAATCGGGTGTTCCTTTTGCGGTCGCAACTTTAGTAGCACGCTATATCGCATTGGAAGATGCTAAAAGTGTTATTTTAGTTAAAAAAATTGCATTTGCGATACTTGGATTAACAGGATTTGTAGGAATGATTCTATTATTTACTTTATCCAATGTCATTGCGCCAGCTATGGTAGCCAAGAATGCGGATATCATGGCAAATTGCTTAAAAATATTATCTTTAGCTATTTTTCTTGTTCCAGTTTTATCCGCTTTTAGAGGATATTATCAAGGATTGAAAGAAATGGAGGAATATGCATTTTCTCAAGCTTTTGAACAAGTATTCCGTGTAGCTTTTTTATTAAGTGCGGCTTGTTTAGTTGTATATGCGTTTGGATGGGATAAAAAATATGCATTATATGCAGCTGTAATGTCAACTTCTGTGGCAACAATTGCGGCAATTGCACAATTCGCGTATTTTGATCGTAAACATCAATATGTGGTTGATAAAATGGCAAGTAAACAGACAAAGGCTTGTCATTCAGCTAAAAAGATCTTTAGAGAAATTCTTATTTTAGCCGTTCCATATTTGGTTGTTGCGATTCTAGGAAATATTGACCAGGTATTTAATGGATTTTTACTACCAACTGGGTTAAAGATGCATTACAATGCGAAAGATACCACAACTGTTATTTCTGCATCGAACTATGTTGCTGGAAAATTAAATGCGATTCCAATGATTTTGGGTCCTGGTTTTGCGACAGCTATTATTCCACATATTTCAGAAGCTTTATCTAAGAAAAATTATAAACTTGTTAAGAAGAATGTATTGGATAGTATTAATGTCGTACTTTATGTCGCAATTCCAGTATCTTTCTGTATCTTTGCGTATGCAGGACCATTGAATTATACATTGTATTATTCAGAAAATTTAGAACTTTGTACATTTGTTGTGCAATGGATGGCTTTAGAAGGATTCTTATCTACATTTGCTCCTTTGGTGACAAATTTAATGGTGTCATTGGAATTAAGAAAAAATGTCTTAAAGAATCTAGCCATTGGTGTATGCATCAAAGGTGTATTATTGATTCCATTTGTATGGATCATGGGTATTGCGGGTGCTGTTATTTCAAGCTTATTAGGTACGGGCTATATTCTTTATAAAAATTTAAAAGAAATTCATGATGTGTATCATATTTCTTATCGTAAAACAATGATTATTTCAGTACGTATTTTAGTCGGCTTACTCGCATTGTGGATTACTTCAATTTTATTATCAAAAGTAGGTTTGTATGGAGTTGATGGTTCAAAACTAGTATGTTTATTCAAAATGTGTTTAAATGGTTTATTAAGTGTAATTGTATATGTAGTTGTAACTTTATATTTAAAAGTTCCTCAAAGTATTTTTCACTTTCAAGTAAGAAAGAAATCGGGTGTATAAAATGTATGATGTTATAGTAATTGGAGCTGGACATGCTGGAATTGAGGCATGTTTAGCATCGAGTCGAATGAATAAAAAAACGGCCATTGTGACATTAAGTAAAGATATGATTGGGTCTATGCCATGTAATCCAAGTGTTGGTGGACCGGCAAAAGGAATTGTTGTACGTGAAATTGATGCGTTGGGTGGTATGATGCCTATTGCAGCGGATAGAACGGCTTTACAATTTAAAATGTTGAATACGACAAAAGGCCCAGGAGTATGGAGTTTGCGCGTTCAAAGTGATAAGATTGCGTATAAGCGTTTTATGAAAGAGGCTTTAGAAAAACAAGATCATTTAGATATTATTGAGGCTGCATGTAAAAGTGTGGTTATTAAAGATGGTAAAGCTATTGGTGTTGAATTAGAAGATGGAACTTTTATAGAAAGTAAAACGGTTATTTTGACGGCCGGTACATATATGACAAGTAATGTCTTAAGAGGACATACGTCAACTGTTTCTGGTCCAGAAGAACAAAGAACAGTGAATACTTTATCAAAGTCTTTGCGTGATGCAGGAATTCGTACATTCCGTTTAAAAACGGGGACTCCAGCACGTGTAAAAATGGATACAATTGATTTTTCAAACGCCGAACCTCAGCCGGGGACAAATCAGTTTTTACGTTTTAGTGAGACAACAAACCCAGAAGACGTATTGCCTTTTGAAAAACAAGAGATTTGTCATTTGATTTATACGCAACCAAAAACGCATGAAATTATTCATACACATTTACATGATTCTGCCATGTATTCAGGATTGGTTAAAGGTGTAGGGCCTCGTTATTGTCCGAGTATTGAGGATAAATTAGTTCGTTTTGCGGATAAGGAAAGACACCAGCTTTTCTTAGAACCGGAATCAAAAGAATTGGATACGATTTATATTCAAGGTTTTTCAACATCTATGCCAATTGATGTACAAGAAGAAATGGTTCATTCATTACCTGGCTTAGAGCATTGTGTGATTGAAAAATATGCATATGCGATTGAATATGATGCGATTGATCCACTTCAAATGAAGCCGAATATGGAAAGTAAAATTGTAGAAAACTTATTTACGGCAGGACAAGTCAATGGTACAAGTGGTTATGAAGAAGCAGCTGGTCAAGGTTTAATGGCTGGTGCAAATGCAGCTTTGAAAGTGGATGGAAAAGAACCATTTGTCCTTCGTCGTGATGAAGCGTATATTGGTGTTATGTTAGATGATTTATGTACAAAAGGTACGAAAGAACCATATCGTTTATTGACTTCACGTGCTGAATATCGATTGTTGTTGCGTCATGATAATGCGGATCAAAGATTACTAGAAAAAGGTTATGAAATCGGTTTGGTTTCACAAGAAAGATATGATGCGTTTAAAAAGAAAATGGAAGCTATTGAAGTGGCTAGAGAAGAACTTTCAAATGCGCATATTAAACCAAATAGTGATGTGGATGAATATCTAAAGAGTTTAGGATTTGAACCATTAGCACATGGATGTAGTGCATTGGATTTGATTAAACGTCCAAAAATCACGGTAAAGGGATTGGCTAAATATACAGGATTAGACTATGAAGATCAAATCAATGAACAAATTGAGATTCAAACAAAGTATGCTGGATATATCGCAAAGGCAAAGCGTGATGCAAAGCATCTTCAACAAATGGAAAAAATGAAGCTTGCTCATGATTTGGATTATGAGAATATGGATAATCTTTCTTTAGAGGCAAGACAGAAATTAACGGAAATTCGACCTTTGACATTGGGACAGGCTAGTCGTATTTCGGGTATTAATCCGAGTGATATAGCGATTTTAGCTATGCGCGTGAAATAATTTTCATTGAATTCGCTTTCAAAAGTGTGCTATATTAAAAAGGGGATTTATTTATGAAAGGAAGACGGAAAAAGATTCAACATGTATTTGTATATTTCGTAATGCTTGGAATGTCTGCTTTTTTAATCATGGGTGGAATGCATCAATTGGCCATGACTCACGAGTTAAGGACTAGTATAAATCAAAAGCAGAAAGAGAAAAAAGCTTTGTCTTCAAAAAAGAAGGAATTGGAGAAGGCAAAACAAAATTTGACAAATCCAGATTATGTTGAATATATTGCGCGCGGAAAATACTTAGTGACAAAAGAGGGGGAGCAAGTATTTAAATTTCCAAGTAAAGACAACTAGGCCATTGTGGTCTAGTTTTTTTGTGCAAAATAAAAAAGTGCCGAAGCACTTTTCATATCTATATGGTGAGGCCGATGCGATTTGAACGCACACGAGCATTACTCACTACCCCCTCAAAGTAGCGTGTCTACCAATTCCACCACGGCCTCATAGTGTTAAAATATTACACTATTTTTGTCAGCTTGGCAACACATTCAAGACCAATAGTTTGACAAAACATGTCAACGGGTTGTACGTATTCGCATTGATACCCATATTCTTTAAATATTTTTAAATCTCTTGATAATGTTTTAGGATTACAAGAAACATATACGATTTTATCAGGTTGCATTGTTATTGTGTCTTTAATACCATTTTCAGTCATGCCTTTTCTTGGTGGATCAATAAAAATAACATCAATTTTATCATCTTTATGATCATGCGCAAAATCTGTGGCATCCTGGCAAATGTAGTGACAATGATCAAGATGATTCATTTTGGTATTGTCATTGGCATTATCTACAGCTTCTTTAACGATTTCAACACCAATTACACTTTTGGCATGTTGACTGACAGCCATTCCAATGGTTCCAGTACCAGCATACATGTCAATGCATGTTTCATTTCCAGAAAGATTAGCGGCTTTAATGGCTTGGCTATATAGAACTTCCATTTGTTTAGGATTGACTTGGAAGAATGCTTTAAAATGTAATTTTACTTTATTACCTAAACATTCTTCGATGATATAGTCATTGCCATATAATACTTTATATGTATCGCCTAAGATCACATTGTCATTTCGTGTATTGTAGTTAAATACAATACTTGTGATATTTGCGAATGTGTTTTTTAATTGGTCAGATAAAGATATAATATTTTTTTCGTTTTTACCAATAAATACCACTTGAATTTCATCTGTACTCGAATGTCGGATAAATACGTGTCTTAAATCTTGAGCCATTTTAAGTGTGATCTTTTTTTGAATAAAGCTAAATACTTCATTGATCACATGGTCTTGAATCTTACATTCTTTGCATGTCACAACGTCGTTTGAATGTTGACGATAAAATCCCATTTGTACTTTTCCATCCTTAATTTTAACAGGAAATTGTGCTTTGTTACGATAGTACCAAGGATTATCCATTCCTAGAATTGGCTTTACTTCTATGTCTTCAAAAAGCTTTTTAACATGTTTATATTTATAGTCTAATTGATAGGCATAACTCATATGTTGTAGTTGGCATCCACCACATGTTTTGGCAACTTCACAAGTTAGTTCTTGACGGTTTATACTTGGCTTTAAAAGTTCAATAATAATACCAAAAGCGTATTTTTTGTTGACCTTAACAATTTTAATTTTTGCCTTTTCACCAATTAATAAGTTTGGAACAAAGACAACCATATCGTCAATTTTAACAACACCACTATTTAAATCTGTATCATCGATACATGTTACTATATATTCTTCATTTTTTTTCATACATAAGTATGATAACTAAAAAATTAAAAATTGACAAATGGAATTGTTTGAGTAAAATATATAGCGTACTATATAAATATATAGCATGCTATGGAAATGAGGCGAATACTGTGCGTGATAATGATGAGATTGGTTTTTATTTTAGTTTGATCAAGAAAAAAATGGACAAACATATGAATGAAGGATTAAAGAAGTATGATTTGACAAAATCCCAGCGCGACGTTTTAGGATATTTGCATTTTACAGATAAGGATCCAGTGATTCAGAAAGATATTGAAGAGCATTTTCATATTTCAAATCCAACGGTTACAGGAATTCTAAATCGTTTAGAACAAAAGGGGTTTATTGAAAGAAAACATGATCCTAAAGATAAACGTGTTCGTGCAATCGTATTAACACAAAAAGAGCAGGATCTTCATGAGGATATTGAAAATCAGATTCGAATCATGGAATCAAAATTTAGTGATGCCTTAGGAGAAGAAAAGCGAAAGCAGTTGTTGGAAATTTTGAAAGAACTTGCTCAAAATTTAGAATAAGGGGGTTTATTATGGTTAAAACTTTATTAAAGGAAGTTAAAGAATATAAAAAGGATACTATTTTAAGTCCGGTTTATGTATCAATTGAAGCTATCCTTGAAGTGATTATTCCTTTTTTAATGGCAATTCTAGTCGATAATGGTATTGAAAAAGGAGATATGTCTTCAATTTGGTTTTATGGCTTTTTAATGTTAGTGGCAGCCTTTGTATCTTTGTGGGCAGGTGCAAAAAGTGGAAAGCATGCGGCAATCGCATCGAGTGGATTTGCGAAGAATCTTAGAAAAGCAGAGTATCGTAATATTCAAAACTTTTCTTTTTCAAATATTGATGCCTATTCAACAAGTGGATTAATTACACGTATGATGACAGATGTTACAAATATTCAAAATGCGTATCAGATGATTATTCGTATTTGTGTTCGTGCACCACTTATGTTGATAGCTTCATTGATTATGGCTTTTATCATTAATAAAGAAATGGCTTTGATTTTTGTGGCTGCTGTACTTGTTTTAGGCGTTGTTTTGTTTGGAATTATTTTTATCGTAAGTCCCATCTTTAGTCGACTTTTCTCTCGTTATGATTTTTTAAATGCGAGTATTCAAGAAAACATTTTAGGAATTCGTGTAGTGAAATCTTTTGTTCGTAAGGATCATGAAATTGAAAAGTTCCGTAAAGAAAGTGAGACTATTTTTAGTATTCAGGGTAAGGCTGAAAAGATTTTAGTATTTAACTCACCTGTTATGCAGCTTTGTATGTATGGAACGATTCTTTTGATTTCATGGTTAGGGGCTCATCAAATTGTCGCAAATAATATGACGACTGGTGAGTTGATGTCTCTATTTACATATACAACAAGTATTTTGATGTCTCTAATGATGATGAGTATGGTTTTTGTCATGGTGACAATGTCGATTGCGAGTGGAAAACGAATTGCCGAAGTATTAAATCAAGAATCTGATTTAACAAGTCCTGAAAATGGAATTCAAACGGTAGAGAATGGAACCATTGATTTTGAGGATGTTTCATTCCATTATGGAAATGATGAAGACATTTTAAGTCATATCAACTTACACATTCCTTCAGGATCAACTCTAGGAATTCTTGGAGCAACAGGATCGAGTAAATCTAGTTTAGTACAATTGATTCCACGATTATATGATGTAACACAAGGGAGTGTTAAAGTAGCGGGAATGGATGTTCGTGATTATGATTTAAAAGTGCTTCGTGATAATGTCGCAATGGTTCTTCAAAAGAATGTTTTATTTTCAGGAACCATCAAGGAGAATATGCGTTGGGGAAATCCAAATGCGACAAATGAAGAAATTATGGAGGCTTGTAAATTAGCGCAGGCAGATGAATTTATTCAATTGATGCCAAATAAATATGATACGTATATTGAGCAAGGTGGATCGAATGTTTCGGGTGGACAAAGACAGCGTTTGTGTATCGCAAGAGCTATATTGAAGAGTCCGAAAATTTTGATTTTGGATGATTCTACAAGTGCAGTGGATACAAAAACAGATGCTTTGATTCGACAAGCATTCTTAGAGAAGATTCCACATACGACAAGAATTATTATTTCTCAGCGTGTTTCAAGTATTCAAGATGCAGATCAGATTCTTGTGATTGACGATGGAAAAATTTCAGGCTTAGGAAGTCATGAAGATTTGTTGAAATCAAATGTGATGTATAAAGAAACTTATGAAGCACAAAACAATGGAGGTGATTTTGATGAACAATAGGGATACGAATAGTTTAAAGCGTGTAATTAAAGAAACAATCACTTCTTATAAAATTGAAAGTTTTATTGTGTTTGTATTGATTATTGTGTCAAGTATTGCCAATGTATATGGAAGTATGTTTTTAAAGAGCTTGATTGATGATTATATTGTTCCGTTATTATCACAAACAGTTCCAAATTATGCGCCTTTATTAAATGCATTACTGGAATTGGCAGCGATTTATATTGTGGGAATTTTGGCTACATATGGATATAATCGTATAATGGTCACAATTTCGTTAGGTACTTTGAAGCATATTCGTGATGAATTATTTGAACATATGCAGACGTTGCCATTGCGTTTCTTTGATACACATGCACATGGTGATATCATGTCAGTTTATACAAATGATACGGATACATTAAGACAGTTGATTTCTCAAAGTATTCCTCAAGTCATTGTATCTTTTATGACAATTGTCTCAGTTACGATTTCTATGTTTATCTTAAATGTTCCATTAGCTGTTTTAACAATCGCATGTGGTTTATTGATGGTGTATACTTCAAAAAAGATTTCGACAAAGTCAGGTAAATACTTTATTGCCCAACAAAAACAATTGGGTGTAGAAAATGGTTTTATTGAAGAAATGATGGAAGGTAGTAAAGTCATTAAAGTTTTTACGCATGAAGAACAAAGCATCAAAGATTTTGATCAAGTAAATGATGCGTTGTTTGAAGCAAGTGCGAATGCGAATACGTTTGCGAATGTTTTAATGCCAATCGTAATGAACATTGGATATATTTCTTATGTGCTTGTAGCGGTTGTGGGTTCTATTTTTGCGCTAAATCATATTGCTGGCTTAACATTAGGTGGTATTGCGGCATTCTTACAGTTGAATCGTAGTTTTACAAATCCAATTGGACAAATCAGTATGCAGTTAAATGCGGTAATCATGGCGGATGCTGGTGCTAAGCGTATTTATGAAATCATCGATACAGAAAGTGAAGTGGATGATGGTGTGGTTACTTTAGAACAAATTGATCATGATCATTGGGCTTGGCATCATCCAAGAAAAAATGGACAAGATGAATTGGTTCCACTTCGTGGAGATGTTCGTTTTGAAAATGTAAACTTCTCATATAATCCAGATAAACAGATTTTATTTGATGTTTCTCTATTTGCGAAACCAGGTCAAAAAATTGCCTTTGTAGGAGCTACAGGTGCTGGTAAAACAACCATTACGAATCTAATCAATCGCTTTTATGATATTCAATCGGGTTCCATTACATATGATGGTATTGATGTAAAATTAATCAAAAAGGCAGATCTTAGAAAATCATTAGGTATTGTATTGCAGGATACAAACTTATTTACAGGTACCATCATGGATAATATTCGTTATGGTCGTTTAGATGCGAGTGATGAAGAGTGTATTGCGGCTAGTAAACTTTCGAATGCACATGAATTTATTAAACACTTAGAGCATGGATATGACACAATGATTCATGCAGGTGGAGAATCTTTATCGCAAGGACAAAGACAACTTTTATCTATTGCTCGTGCAGCTGTTGCCAATCCTCCTGTATTGATTTTGGATGAGGCAACAAGTTCCATTGATACACATACGGAGCGTATTGTTCAGGAAGGTATGGATAAGTTGATGGAAGGAAGAACGGTATTTGTGATTGCACATAGACTTTCAACGATTCAAAATAGTGATGCGATCATGGTGTTAGAACAAGGTCGTATTATTGAGCGTGGTAATCATGAGGACTTGTTGAAACAAAAGGGTAAATACTATCAATTGTATACAGGTGCTTTTGAGTTAGACTAAATTTTAAATTTAAGCTTGCATATATTTTGATTATGTTATAAAATATATGCGTTGTCGACGTAGCTCAGCCGGATAGAGCATGCGCCTTCTAAGCGCACGGTCGGGGGTTCGAATCCCTCCGTCGACGCCATCTTGTGAATAAAGCCCTTATATAAGGGTTTTTTTTCTGTTTATAGATAGTTTTGAAAACCTTTTTGAAAACTTTTTTAAAGTTTCGTTTAATTATATTAATTTGACAAAGTTAAAATAAGAGCACCAACCGTATAAGCCTTTAAAAAAAGGATTTTTTTTAACAAGATGGTGTTCTCAATCCCTACTTATTATTCATCAAGATCATATATTTTTTTATTGATGAAATGTTTGCAGTTTCCTGAGTATGAGAAGCTTAAACTGCTGAACGAGATTGTAAGAAGAACATCTGCGTCAGTCAAAACGAGGATAAAAATTTTCACTTGTTAGTAAGTTTTGTCATTATGACAAAATTGGATAAGCCAATCAGTAGGAATAGGTTTGGCCATTTAATTTGATACTACCATAAGGGAAGAATGATTTAACAAAAATTATTTAAAAAAGTGTAGACGAGGTGCCTTGAATGTGGTATTATATGCATGTAAGGTACCTTGTCTATTAGATGATAAATATGAAGGAGATTATATGGCAGTTGTTAAGTTAACTTTGAACGATGAATATTATCAGAGGCTTAAGGAAATGGCTGATGCAGAAAATAAAAGTATACAAGACTATATTCGAGATAAAATATTTAATTTGAGTACAATATTTACACCAGAAGAAGCTATAAGAAGAATTCAAAATGGTAATTTTGAAAGCTCAGAAGGTTTTACTCTACCTGATGTCTATGGAGATGATTGGACAATAGAGCGTGGACCAGCTGGTGTATTTGGAAAAAAATTTTATAACTATGTTATAAAAAAACCTGAACTAGGAATCAGATTTAAGGACATGGGAAAGTATGGCAGACGAGCTGTTTATACATATAGTAAGAAGGATTAGAATATTTATATAAACAAACAAAGTTGTAGAGCTCGTAAGTATACAAAAAAGTACGGTATGCAGAATACGAGAAAATTTATATTTCAATTTGCATAAGTGTTTCAGGTGTCTTGGCTTAGAGTATTCGGAAAACTCAAAAGGCGAGAATCCTATAGTAATAGTAACAGGATTAAAAAAACACTGAAAAAAGTCTTGAAAAGATATGAGGAGGATGAAATATGAAGATAGTATCTTGGAATGTGGATTGGTACAGAAATGGAAGACGTTCAAAATATGGGAAATACGTAGAAACAGATAGTTCGAACACCATTTGTAAGAAAATAACAAATGTAATTGTAAAATTTCTTGATGAAGATTCAGTAAATATGGTTTGTCTGCAAGAAGTTCCTTATAAATGTAACTATTCTTGTAGAGCTAATCATCTTTTATATAATGAAACATTTAATTCTTTTAAAAGTTATAGCACATTTGTAGCTAATAAATCTTGTAAATGGGCTTATGCTAGAACTATGGTTATATCGCAAGATGCGTGGAAAAATTCTGATGATGAGTATAGCGGGGATAAAAGTAATCATGTCATTCAAATAAAAAAGGATCAAGTAAAAATTATGGCATTGCATATGCCACCAATACAAATGCCTAAGAAAGATGATAAAGAGGTTGAAGATGTTGAAGGTTCATCTGTAAATAGGAAACTATGGGAAAATATTATTGATCAATGCAAGAAGAGTAAACCACAGATTGTATTGGGGGATTTTAATACAGACGATTCTCGAACTGAACAGTTCCGCCAATTTCAAAAATTGATAAAGTTAGGATATTATGAACCAGACGGAGATGCAAAGTCGAAGCCAACTTTTAACAACAAAACTCATATTGATTATATTTTAGTCAGAAATGATTTAAAAGATAGAGTTAAGAGTTACAAAATATATGAAGAAGGAATTGAATTATCAGATCATGAACCATTGATTATTGATATAGATATTTAAAGAGAGTCAGACGGCTCTCTCTTTTTCTGAAAACAGTGAGTTATAAAGGTATATACAATCTATTTTCCAAAGTCGATGTTTTTTGGAAAAGAAAAAGAGAATCAAGAACTAAATCTGTGAGACAATAAGATAGATTCCCACTTAATTTTGGAGAAAATGACTAAAATGCAACGATAGTATTCCTGGGGAAATCGATTTGTGCTGATTTATAAACTAATTAATATAGTAAAATCTCAACATAAAAAGGGGCTTGAATATGTATAAAATAACATTGAATGATAATAATGGAATTAAATATTAAGCATCAATCTGATTTATTGAAAAACAATTATGTATATGGTTCAAAAGAAATATATAATAATGACATTGTGGACACAATTTGTTAGGTAATTGTTGCATGTTCGAAAAAAGAAAAGATTTACCGAATGAAAGTGATTCTATAATTATCTTATTGTCAAATCCAAAAGCAATGCATATATTGCCTCCATCTTTTCTTCAGATGTTAGCTTTTTAAACTCTTCCATCAATTTTTGCTTTGAAGCGATTGTTTCTTCTTTTTTAGGCTTGATTATCTCAATAGTTTTACTTTCCAGGAACAATAAATAATTTATTAATAAAAGTTTTACAACAAATGGTGCAGGGCTACCTTTTTCTAAATTAAAATCCATTTTCATTTGATTAACAATTTCACCATACTTCTCTTCATTAACACGAAGCTGGATAAACTCTGGGAAATCATCATTTTCTATATAAACGTAAGGAATCTTATACGATGCAATTGTATTCCAATTTAACGTACCATTTTCTCTATCATCAAGAGCCTTTTGAATTGCTGCATTAATAATATCTGTTCTATTCGCAGATTTTTGATACTCCTGAATCTTTATAAATAATGAAAAAACCTGATTGTTTTTTCGTATCGATAATATCTTATCCATTATTCTTACCTCTTTATTTTAGTAATAATATTATAGTATAGATTTCAATATATTTCATCAATACATTACCAATACTATCGAGCTATCATGATTAAAATTTTTTCTTGTTTCATTGAAAAAATTCAAAGGAATTGCATCAATATGGTTGTATACAAGTCTGTTTTTTTTCACCAGGTTGAATTCTTTGCCTGAGAAAATGGTTAAATTCGTTCAAATTGTTAGTTCTTAACTTCATAATTTCAGATGTAATAGATGAAATGAAACGATAAGAGCGTTTATAGCTAAACAAACAAGCATTATTTTTGAATGATTAATCTAAAAATTACGATATGTATAGAGATGTATTTGTTTTTGCGTAGAAATGTGTTGCTAATTATATTATAAAGCATTATAATCTATACAAGTAAATACAAACACATACAAGGAGTGGTTTGATGATCAAAGGAATTATACAGCTTAGATAAGGTTTTAAAGTTTGGAGACGGCACAGAATCACATTATCTATTAGTTGCAGATGGAGAGAATGGCTTCGAGATTTCTTTTGGAAAGAATAGAAGGCTGAAAGTTTCTTCAGAATGTTATTTCAGAATGTTATTTTGTGGCTTTGGATGAAGAGAAGTACACGTTGGATAAAATTGTATTTAACAAAGGAATGTGTGATTATCTAAAAGTATTAAAGGATAGGAATATTTCACATGAAATACCTACATCTTTACCTGCGAGTATTGATCGAATGTATAGTCGCTTTGAATGTGCTGTTGGGGCTACCTGGTGGTCTCAGAGTATTCGTGGCTTCTTTGGTGTAAATGGTTATGCCATAACCTATGTTGGGTATATTGGTGACGATAGGTATGAGAGCTATGATATATGTTTTTGTGCTAATACAACTTCGTTCCATATAGGTGTGCATGCTATCAAAATGATTTCAGGATTTGAAATACCAAAGGATTGCTTTATTGAAAAGCTTTCCTTACCTTATTTAAAGAAGCAGGAGTTAGCAAACATATTGAACAGATTAAATTTATAACTAATTAAAAGCAGAGGGTACAATATACTTCATTACTTAATTGTACCTTGAGCGAAGCGAAAGGAATGAAAAAATATGAATAAATGTGATTATGAAAGTACTAATGATTATTTGAAAAGTATAGAAATTTTAAGAAATTTTTTGAGAGATGTCTTAGATGGAGATATTGAGAAGTTAAGAGATTTTGATTTTACAGA
>ERZ772884.1094-NODE-1094-length-18125-cov-4.820310_pt1 | contig 18125 bp, 9 predicted proteins | sample MGYA00580574_ERZ772884 | MGnify/ENA primary metagenome ERZ772884 (study PRJEB29015, sample SAMEA2737690) | human gut metagenome | biome: human gut; feature: human-associated habitat; material: faeces | place: China | collected 2012 ... | reverse complement strand
TCCTGACCGCCCTCATACTGGGTGTTGCTCCAGAAATCATACCATTTATTACCCTTTGGCAAGTAAACATTCACAGGCGCAGCTGCCTTCCTTACATCAGGATAGATGGTATGGCCCTTCTTCTCCTTATCCTTCCAGGTGTATAAAGGATCGGTTACCGGCTTCACCAGGATGTTGCGGCCGAAGAGATACTCATCGTTCAGACGGGAAGCCTTCTTGTCTGCCGCATAATCCATTACCAGGGCACGCATCATGCTTCCGCTATTCTGTACACAGTCGCCAGCCGTACTGTAGATATAAGGCAAAAGGCGATAGCGCAGCTTGATGGCCTTAATCATAGCATCATAAGCCCAGTCGCCCTGCTTTCCGAATTCATACAGTTCGCTTACCATCGGCGAAGAACAGTGGTTGCGCATCAATGGCATGAAGGTTCCCCACTGCATCCAGCGGGTCTGCAATTCCTGAATGGCTGGATTCTTTGGATTCTGTTCAAACTCCCAGTAGAAGAAACCACCTAGGTCGGTGTTCCAGAATGGGATACCGCAGAGCGAGAAGTTCAAGCCCGATGGAATCTGACTCTTCATCTCGTCCCAGGAAGCCACCACATCACCGCTCCAGCAGATGGTGCCATAATGCTGAATACCGAGACTGCCGCTTCGGGTCATCTGGAGCGAACGCTTTGTGTTTCCCTTCATCGCTCTCTGGTGCTCGTAGATGCTCTTGTTGTGCAACAATGGGAAGGCGTTCTTCACACCCAACCATGAACCATCGAAGGTCTGATAGTTCTCATCGCCCGGCTTCTCAAAATGGTCTGGCTCCGTAGAATCGGTCCACCAGGCATCAAAGCCCATCTGGTAGAGATGAGTAAGATACTTCCAGTAGAGGTTGCGAGCCTTCGGATTGAAGACATCGTATGGCATCACGCCACTGTTTCTTGGCCACGTTTCAAAAGGAAGGAGGGCATTCATCTTCTTCAGTTCACGATACTGCTCTGTCCAAGGACCGAAACTTGCCCAGATGGAAATCATCAGATGGGCATCGTTCTTATGAACATACTTCACCATCTCTTCCGGACTCTTCAGACGGGGGTCTCCCTGTACCTTCATCTGCTTCATATCGGTAGGAAGATACTTGGCATAGGCTGGGTCGCCCACCTTATTTATATAGTATGGGTTCTGGAACTTCATCGCATTCCAGTTGGAGTCGCATCCCCAATACTGCCAGTCCTGCACGATGGCATCAGTAGGAATCTTCAGTTCGCGATACTTGTCCAACACGCCAGCCAGTTCATCACTGGTCTTATAGCGCTCACGGCATTGCCAGAAGCCCATCGCCCATTTCGGGAACATCGTAGCCTGTCCGGTGAGTTCACGGATGCTGGCGATGACTCCATCTTGCGTACCATCCTTATACATGAAATAGTAGTCGGCGCAGGTTCCCACTTCACTGGTAAAGGAAGTGCATGATGGCTGGTTGCCATTATTCTTGGATGCTACGATATCATTGAAATAGGTTTTTCCTGCATTGTCCCAGTAAAGACCATAGCCCTTCTCACTGGTGAAATAAGGGATGGCGATATAAGTATTATTGTTCCAGAGTACGATATTCTGTCGACCACGCTGATTCATGTAAACATCGCGCAACTGTCCCAGACCATAGATGGCCTCGTCATCAGCAAGACGGAAGTCCTGCTCTATACGGTACTTGCCCTTGTTGGCTTCATCCTTGCGAGCTTCCAGACGGGTCTTCGTATCAGTAAGCAGCAGCTTTCCATCCTTCGAAAGGAAGCGGATTTCGCCAGTCTGCTGATTCAGTTCAACGGAAATAAAACTAGAATTGATTTTTACAATATCACCGTTTTCCTGTATTTGAACGCCCTTCATCTGCTGAGGTTTCAAGATGACAGAATAGCTTTTCTTCTGAACAGGAGCACCAAGTCCGGCATCAGATTTCAAGATGCGGACGATGGATGGAGAATAGAATTCGATGGTTACATTCTGCTGAGCCACCTGACGGGTGATAGACTTGGCAGCCGCACCTTTCTGGGTGCCTGCCACCTTTACATTCTTGGCGCTGAGTTCACTTGGAACGCCAACGACAGCGATGCCCAAAAGGGCAATGAAAGATAAATTCTTTAGCATACTTCTGTTTATTTTATTAGAGGGTTTATGATTGGGACGCTTCTCGATTGTCAAATCATCATGAATTTATTGTTGTCTGAAATTCCATTTAGAATTATCGCTATTGAAATCGAAAGGAGCCAAGCCTGGGGTACAATCGCCGAGTGAAACCAATGCCAGTTTCTCTTCTGTGCCTGGCACTGCCTTAGGCATGATGCGATAGGTGCCATCGGTGAGCTGTTCGATACGCCAAAGCTGGGCATCTTCACCCGTAAACTCAGGTTTGGCAATGACATCATGCTGAGCGGTTGCGGTAAGATAGCGAGTAGTGCCTTCTATGCAGATTTTATAATAAGGACCACCCAGATAACCACCCTTTCCGGCAGGCATGATACTCCACTTCTGATGAGGACGGAACATATAATCGTTCATTCTTACCTTTACCTCGCCCTTAGGCCATTCTGCCTCTACCTCCTTCAAGGTCTGAGGCTCAATATTCTTCAGAGGCTTGGTCGGCTTAATCCAGAAAGGTTCGATATCCCGCTGCATTCTCACGAAATCTACGGCAATCTCCAGGGCATAGCCTCTTCGTTCCGATTCTATCTCGTAGGTTCCGGCATGAAATTCATCACCAGCCACAGGCCAGTCGTTCTTCCACAACAAAGGACGGATGGCCAACACGCTTCGTCCTCCCTGTCTGAAATCAGACTCATAGTGGAACGACATCTTTTCTACACCCTCTTCCTCGATATAGCGGCCGAAGTGACCGGGACCCGTCTTCAGATTGTTGGCAGCAATCACCATCTTTCCACCGCCCTGCAACATCTCTCTGCCCACATTATCTACGTATGGACCGGTTATCTTTCGCGAACGTCCCACCACGATATTGTAGGTAGAATTAGGACCATCGCAACAGGTGCCATGGGTGCCGAGAAGATAATACCAGCCGTTGCGGTAAATCAAATCAGTAGCCTCGCAGTCAATGGCGATATTGACGGGTTCGTTGCCTTCCATCCGCTTACCTGTCTTCGGGTCAAGTTCTACCAGACGGATAAATCCGAAATAGGTACCATAACTGAGCCAGAGTCTGCCGGTAGTAGGGTCGAGCAACAAGCCCGCATCAATGGCATCACAGTCTTCATCATCCAATGAAGAAGCTACCACCACCGGTTCAGTATATTTGAAATCAGGCGATTTCGGATCAAGCGTTTTGTTCCACATCGTCAGGACATCACCGCGATGACTGCCTCCCAATCCACCACCCGTAGCACTGTAGGCTACAAGATAACGGTCGCCAATCTTCAACACATCAGGAGCCGCTCCTCTGCCGGGACGAACAGCACCACCCTGCCAGGTCCAGCCATCCTCCGACCAGATTCCACCTTCACCCGTTCCAAAGGTATAATACTTTCCATCACACAGGGCAATGGTAGAAGGATCATGAATGAAAGGTTCGCCCACCTGGGCTTCTGCCTCGTAAGCAGAAGAAGACAACAAGGCAACCAAAGCAGCGACATAAAGTTTCTGCTGAGCAGCAACCGGGCTAAAATATCTGAAAAATATATTGTTCTGTTTCATAACTTTCTTTATTGATTGCACTACTTCACGTGAATAGAGAGGTTTCTGACAGGCTTGCCCTGTCCGTCGATGAATCGGACACAGAAGTCGCTCATACCAGGTCCATTGATTACAGCACCACGAAGAATATTCCTACCTTTCTTCAAGATAAGTTTCTTAGAAACCACATCATCGCGAACCATTCTTCGGTCGCCTTCGAGCATCACCGCCTCCTCGCCATTGAGCCACCACATAGAAGCACCATTCGAGCCAACAGACAAGCGGACGTCTTTCATCTCCTCAGGGCAATCGATAATGGTAACCGCCCAGAACAAGACACCATACTTGGGTTTCTTAAACGAAGTAGCGAAACGGAAGAGCTTCACATTAAACAGTTTACTGTCCAGCGCATGCCATTTCAGTTTTTCCTTGCCCACCTTCACGACGGCTCCATCCTTAGGAACTGTTTCCATCTGTTTAGGGAAATACTGCGTATGGAATACCTCCTTCAGATAAGAATCTGTAAAAACGACATTGCTCTTGACCGGCACAGAGATTGGCTCCAGAAGCAACCATCTCTGAATAAATCCAGCTGCATTAGGCATGACAGCCTGCTTGCCGACTGGTCCGAAATAAGGATTGATGTCTACTGGTAATTCCTTATTTTGGGCATCCGCAGAGGAATGCCCAAAAAGGAATACACATAAACAAAACAATCTAACTATTTTTTTTAAAAAGTTGTACATAAACTATTCATTATTATTGAGGTTCGATAATCTGATAACGGCCACTCAGATGCATGAAGGCGAAGAGACGCAACAGTCCGTCGTAGTAGCCATCGAAGAAGCCTTCTTTATCCGGTTCATGCTTGGCATTCCAGAAATGACTGACGAATTCCCTGCCCTTCACATGATTGCTGACCAATGAAGCCGCAGCCGAAGTGGCAACAAAACCGATAGAATGACGGAGTGTCTTAGGAGCCGTACCTGCCGGCAGAATATCTTCTACCATTGTTCCATCTACATTATACTGGTCCAGGAAAGAATCAATGCCCTTACTATACAGGAAGTTCTGCAGCGTATTGGCATATTTCTGCTGCCACTCCTTATCCTTGCAAGCCCAGGAATAATCGAGCGCTATGTTCATTGGCACTCGCCATGAGTCATAACGGAAAGCATCACCCAGCAACCGACCGGTCTTCATCAGACTGCCATCATAGTTGCAATAGTCCGGGTTCAAGCCCGTTTTCTCATTGATACACTTATGCAGGAACTCACGGCTTTTCTCAGCACACTCCTTCCAGAACTGGGACCGTCCGTCGTTAGCCCATTTCGCCCAAACCTCGTAAAAGGCAGGGAGATGGTAAGAAGGGTCGGTAAACTTCCCGCCCCAATGATCGGGCGTAAAGGTGATGAGCTGATGTTCAAGATTGATGAGCGGAGCTGTGCGGTCCATTCCCGCCTTCTGCATGCTGCAATCCAGAATATGCTGCGCTTCCTTCAGATAGTTGATGCCCGTATCATTGCCCCATCGGTTGGATGCAAAGATGAGCGACGTTACGAAATAGAGTTCACCATCCGATGCGGCTCCCTGCGCATTTCTCGTTCCATCAGTCTTGCAGCTCCATGCGAAATAGCCCTTATAAGGTCCTTCCTGATGCTGCATGTATTTCTTGCTCCATCGCCAGAGACGGTCGAAGATGTCCTTCTTGTCAAACTGCACGGCAGCCATCATTCCATACGACATGCCTTCGGTTCTCACATCATTGTTCTTTATATCGCTGACATATCCCATAGAATCGCCCACCTCGAAATAAACCTTGTTCTTACCGTAGAATACATCATTGAACACTTCGTTCACCTTCCTGTCAATATCAGCCTGCTTATAGCCCATCTCGGCAAAGAGATTGCGATACTGGTGAGTTTCGAAAGCACCCTTTTCCCAAGGCAACGCATCGAAGCCCAGCCAGTCAACCTCTACGTCGGCACCACTCTGCAAGGATACGTGTAGAGCATGGACGCCTAGAGGAGCATGGAGCACCTGAGCACGGATGTTCTTCCAGGCTGCCGACTTTGGAATCTTCACTTTAGCAATGATATTACCCTTCTTGCCATCGGCTCTGACTACGAGCACACCGCCCTTTGAAGACTTGGCACGAATGGTGATTTCTTCCACCTTCTCATTACCGAAATCCACCTTATTATATATAAGGGCAGTATTCGATTTAGAGAAGAGAGTCTTCCAGCCGGCAAAGCAGTTGTTCTTATCCAGATAATCAATACCAATACCCTTGCCTTGCAGCGCAGAATAGCGGTCAATCTGAATACGCGAACGAGCCTTCGTCAATCCCACACCTCTTAGCGTAGGTATCACCTTCTGTATAGTTCCGTCGGGATTGAAGTTCAGAGAGTCGATTCGCACCGAGCGGTTCTTGTCGAACTTAGGCGAATAATCATTATGATGATAGAAGAGATACCACTGTCCCTGATATTCCACGATGCTATGATGATTGGTCCAGCACTTCGTAGGCGACTCATCCATGATGATGCCCTTGAACGTGAAAGGTCCCATCGGATGGTCAGCCATGGCATAAGCCAGCGTTTCGGTTCCATCCTTTTCACGTACCCAAGGGAAGGTGAAATAATATTTGCCGTTACGCTCGAAGGCAAATGGTCCTTCCTTGAATCCCTCAGGCAATCCCTCTACCAGTTTGGGTTCCGAGGCAAGTTCCGTCATGTTTGGTTTCAGCTTAGCCATGTGCAATCCTGCTCCAGCCCAGTAGATATAAGCCTGTCCGTCCTTATCTATCAGCACACAAGGATCTATGCCGTGCACACCCTCTATGGGTTTCCACATCGGCATAAACGGTCCTTCAGGCTGGTCGGCAACCGCCACACCTATTCCGAATCCCTTCTCCTCCCCTTTCGGAGCGGCAGGGAAATAGAAATAATATTTTCCGTCTTTCTCTACACAGTCAGGAGCCCACATCGTATAACTGCCGTCCTGTACCCAAGGTACTTTGTCCTGCGAAACGATGACTCCATGATCCTGCCACTCAGTAAGATTAGTGGAAGAGAAAACGTGATAATCTGCCATGCAGAACCATTCCTTCAGTTTCTCGATAGGACTCGGAATATCATGAGAAGGATAAAGATATACCTTCCCGTTGAATACGCGAGCCGTAGGATCAGCAGAATACTGTCCGCTGATAATCGGGTTCTGAGCCGAAGCTCCTGTCGATAACGCCAGCATCAAGGCACACATCCATGTTTTCATACGTAAATTCCTTTAAAGAAGAAAAAAGGGAGTGCTTTATTTCAAAACACCCCCTAATTGTCAAACAATCTATAGTTCTTTAAACTTAAAACACTATATTAACAAAACAACTTCATGATTACCAACCAGGATTCTGCTTTAGGTTAGGATTCTTATCCATCACGGTCTGTGGATAAGGGAAGAACTCATGCTTGCCCTTCTTGAAACCTACCTTGAAATTAGTCTCAGGAGTGTTGGTCGTATAGAAACGGCTGTTTGCTTCTGATCCATGCTCCCAAGCTACATCCTGGTCGTCTGCCTTTGGAGCTCTGAAAACCTTATCAAACAAATGTGGCACGACTGTACCAGCCTTAGTCAAACGCTCAATGGCCTTTGTATCATTCCATCGCATGATATCGAACCAACGACAGCCTTCAAGCCAAAGTTCATATGACTTTTCTTTCTTCAACACATCCATATCAACAGTTTCACTGATTGTCTTGGAACCAGCACGTTTCTGAATCATGTTGATATATTTCTTAGCTTCAGCCTGATCGCCTGTCTGAAGACAAGCCTCTGCATAATTGAGCAAAACCTCAGCGTAACGCATGACAAGATAATTATTCAAGCGAATGTTATCACCATATTTCTTGCCATCAGTATCAGAAGCTCTCATTATTTGCTTGAACGCCAACCAGGTAGAGTTGCCGTAGAGTCCCTGAACAGGGTCATTGATGCCAATCTTGTCACTGGTTTTCTTCTGCTCGTCAGTCATTTTATCGATTTCATCCTTGCCGTAAGGCATATGATAAACCGCATCATCAATATGCTTTAAAGTAGCCTTCAAGCGATAAGAGTCACCATCATTTTTATAGAACTCGTCACCAAACCACTGAGGCACGCCAAGGCCACCCCAGCCATCAACGCCGCCACAATAAACCTTGTTAGGAGAAACAACAAAGTGATCAGCACGCCAATCCCAATAGTTGGTCTCCATCCAGCTAGAACGCTGAATCATACCACCCCAATCGGTCTTACCTGAATTATACTCGAAGTTGACTTCAAATACCTTCTCCTCGTTGGCATCACCCTCGATATGGAAGTTGTCGGCATATTGCTTACCAGGAACAAGATCATACTTGTCCGAGTCTATAACCTTTTTAAGGGCAATTTTAGCCTTATCATACTGACCGGCGAAAAGGTAAGCCTTTCCGGCAAGAGCATATGCAAAGCCCTTGGTTACCTTCACTGCTCCATCCTTGTCATCCTTACTTTTACGCTCATCCAAATCGTTGGCAGCATTCTCACATTCCTGCGCAATCCACTCTATCAACTGTTTGTGATCCATAGGATGCTCAGGATCCTTATCACAATTAAAAGGCTGTGCAGAAGCATCCAGAACATGAGTTACCAATGGTGGAGTACCCCAGAGATTAGCCAACAGGAAATAATCATAAGCACGAAGCACACGAGCCTCTGCGGCACAACGTTTCTGCACAGCGGTAGTAGCATCGGCAAAGTGATCGAGTACAAGGTTACAGGCATATACAGAGTGATAGAGGCCTGTGTACATAAACTTTGGCACCTCAGCCTCAGCATCATAATAGAACTGATTGAGCATGATACCAAACGTATTATCACCAGAGTTGGCACCTGCTGCCAACACATCGTCTCCACACTCATTGACTATCAGTTTCAATGGAGTATAAATACCTGGGCCACCACCATCGTGGTTACGTCCCATCACATTACACATAAAGCTTTCGTATGCAGCAACGAGGGCCGCCTCTGCATCAGCATCGGTCTTATAGAAGTTCTCGGTATATATTACACCCTTCTGCTCAATGTCAAGCTGATCCTCACAAGATGTAGTGAGCGTCATTGTTCCTGTGGCAGCAAGAGCCAATATTGTTGAAAATAATATTTTCTTCATTGTTTTTGAATATTAAAGGTTAGAATGTTACATTGATACCAAATACCACCTTCTTGGAAGTTGGATAAGTACCATTATCAAAACCACGAGATGCGCCACTATTCATAGAAGCGGTCTCCGGATCAGCACCAGGATACTTGGTGATGGTGAAGAAATCATCCAGTGAGCAATATACACGAAGATTGCTGATACCTGCCACGCTAGAGATAGCCTTTGGCAATGTATAGCCCAACTGAATCTGCTTGATCTTGAAATATGAGCCACTGAACACAGCTGCATCAGAACTGAAGAACTTCCAGTCTGTAGCAACCTTTTTCATATCAGGATATTTAGCATTGGTGCGGTCTGCTCTCCAAGAATCCTTCCAGTAGGTATCAATTCCATTGATCAACGGACGGTCTGCAGAAACCATCAAGTTGTAAATCTTGTTGCCAGCAGAGCCTGTTCCAAATACGGTGAGGTCAAAGCCCTTATATTCTGCATTAAGAGTAATACCATAAGTAAACTTAGGAATACCTGAGCCCAAATCCTGCTTATCTTCATCGGTTGGAGCTGAAGTTGTTTCGCCATTCTTATTATAATAGAGAGCGCTACCATCTTCGGCTACACCTGCATACTTGTAACCACGGAAATACCATACCTGATGGCCAGCCTCGAATGTAGGCTTAAGCTGGTTATTGAATCCATCAATACCTATTTCGGTCAAACGGCTTACAAGGTTTGAAACCTCCTTCACCTCATTCTTCAGAGTTGAACCATTTACGGTCACACTATACTTAAAGTCCTTGATGTGATCTCTCCAACCCAACTCGAAATCAAGACCAGAGTTAAGTACCTTACCTGTATTAACAACTCTCTTGTTTACACCAATCTCTGGAATAGGAGCGATTTCAATCAAGAGGTCCTTGGTTGTCTTACGATACCAGTCTAAGCCCAAAGTCAAGCGGTCGTTAAGGAATCGCGCATCAAGTCCAAGGTCAACCTGCTCTGAAGTTTCCCACTTCAAGTCTGGGTTAGCAAGTCCAGAAGGCTTAGAACCTAAAGTCAGCTTACCATCTCCGATAGAAGGATTATACTGATAGAAACTCTGATTAAGAGCTATGGTAGAAGCATAACGATAATCGCTCAAGATATTGACGTTACCATTCTGACCCCAAGAACCACGAAGTTTCAAGAAAGAAATGGCATCACGGCTTATATTGTCCTTGAAGAACTTCTCATTGCTGATAGCCCATCCTGCTGAAACTGATGGGAAATTACCCCAACGTGCCTTCTTTGAAAGTTTTGATGTATCGAAAGCATCACGACGGAAGTTAACCTGCATGAAGTAACGGTTGTCATAGCTGTAAGATACACGACCAAAGTAAGATAACTCTGTAGCATCTGAAGGAGCGTTACCTACATTTTTGGTTGCATTAGCCAACAAGTAGTCGATGTAACGGAAGTTTGGCTCATAAGATGAGAGTATGTTACCTCCTGTAGAACTGATGGAACTATTATCCCAATGATTCTTGGTAAACGACATACCTGCCATGGCACCAATAGTGTGCTTGCCGATTGTTGTCAAATAGTTGGCAAAGTTCTCCCACTGATAGTACAAACCATTATTGGTTTTCGCTTCAATGGTATAGTTTTCACTATGTGCCATAGATGATAACCAATATGGAGTCTCGTAGTTATGATAGTTACTCTGAGTGATACGATAACCTAAGCGAGAAGTAAATGTAAAGCCCTTGAATGGCTTGATATTGGCAGCAACGGTACCACGTACATTGATACCAGAAGTCCATGTGTCATGACGGTCGCGCTGATAGAGAGGGTTACCAGTAGCATCATCTACATATTTAGAAGTACCATAGTAGTCATTGTTATGGCTTGGATCTCTTGGAACTGGGCCACCGGCTTCTACCTGGGCCTTCATGCCAGGAGCCAAATCCTCCACATTACTGATATAAGCTGGAGTCAAAGGATCGATAGAAACCACAGAGTTCAGCAATGAACCATAACCTCTAGTTACACCTTTGGTCTTGTACTTTTCAAAAGATGTATTAGTAGTCACGTTCAACCACTTATAGATATCATAGTCGGCATTGATCTGACCAGTGAAACGCTTATAAGTATCCTTGCTACCTTTAACGATACCATCATTGTTCAGGATATTCAAGCTGGCGAGGAAACGTCCCTTACCGTTACTTGCCTGCAAGGTGAGACTATGCTGATGAGCCAGACTGTTCTCAAATACCTCGTCATACCAGTTGGTGTTCTGACCATTATAGTTGTTCTTCTTCAGAAGATCATCGTTCAAGTCGCCCAAATACTTGTGATACTCGATATACTCAGGAGCATCAAAGATATCAGCCTTCTTTCCCAACGACTGGATAGTGAACTTGCTGCTGTAAGAAATCTGAGCCTTACCGCCATTGGCAGCACCCGTCTTGGTTGTAATGATAACGACACCATTACCAGCCTGCGCACCATAGATGGCAGCAGAAGCGGCATCCTTCAATACCTCCATGCTCTCGATCATAGATGGATCCAGATACTGGATATTATCCACCTTCAGACCATCGACGATGAGCAACGGACCGATATTACCACTATTGGAAGAATAACCACGGATACGGATATCGGCAGCCTCACCCGGACCACCCGAGTTGATAATCTGCACACCGGCAGCCTTACCCTGGAGGGCAGCACCGGCATCGGTAGCTGACAAACCCTTGATGTCATCGCTCTTGATAGATGCAACTGCACCTGTCAGGTCGCTCTTCTTCTGAACGCCATAACCGATGACAACGACATCATTCAGAACTTTAGAATCATCCTTCAAGGTAATGGAAAGGGTTTTACCAGCCTCAGCTTTCACGGTCTTAGGCTCCATACCCACATAGGTAATTGTCAATGTTGCATCAGGTGCAGCATCAATGCTAAACTTACCATCCAAGTCGGTAACAACACCCAGTTTGCTACCTTCTACTTTAACAGTAGCACCAATCACAGGTTCTCCACTTGGATCAGTCACTATACCTTTTACTATGCTCTGAGCCGAAGCTCCCAAAGGAAGCAAACAGAGCAGGAATAGCAATACAAACGGCTTTTCAATCATTTTAAAATTCACCATCATAAAAATAGATTAATAGTTATACTTACTTGTCAGTTGCTAAATATTACATTATTATATTCTACATCCTAAATTCTCAAAAAAATCATTAAGAATGCTGAAACACGTCGCAAAAATAGATAAAAACATTAAAACGCATTTTATCTCAAGTAACAAATACTTTATCACAAATAACATCTACCCAAAAAGAGACAAAATGAAACATATTCTGAAACCTGAGACAAAAGAATCACCTTATTATATAACAAAGGGAAAAGTTATTGATATATGAGACAAAGCACGTATGGAAATCTTTTCATAACTTTGCAAACAGAACAGAAGATGAAAATCAATCTAATAATTTAATTAAATATAAACTATGAAGAGATTATCAATCTTAGCATCGATGCTCGCGATGGCGTGCCTACCTATAATGGCACAGAAAACGGGCAGTAAGGTTCAGGAAAAGCCTGATCCAAATTTTCAGATTTATCTCTGCTTCGGACAGTCGAACATGGAAGGAAATGCGGCTATCGAAGATATCGACCGAACGGGCGTGAACCCGAGATTCCAGGCTATGTATGCCGTGGATGATGAAAAGGCAGGATGGAAGAAGGGACAATGGCACACCGCCGTGCCGCCACAGGCAAGACCCTCTACAGGACTGACTCCTGTTGACTATTTCGGAAGAAAGATGGTGGATAACCTGCCAGACAGCATCAAGGTGGGAACCATCACCGTGGCCGTGGGCGGAGCCAGCATCGACCTCTTCGATAAGCGTACCTATAAGGCTTATCTCAAGAAACAACCCGACTGGATGAAGAACTTTGCATCCCAGTACAACGGAAATCCATACGCCCGACTGATAGAACTGGCAAAAATAGCCAAGAAGCAGGGTGTTATCAAGGGCATCCTCCTGCATCAGGGCGAAACCAACAACGGCGATGCCAACTGGCCTAACCGTGTAAAGACTGTTTATAACGACATCTTGAAGGATTTGAATCTGAAGGCAGAAGACGTACCTCTGCTCGTAGGCGAAACCGTACAGAAGGATATGGGCGGAAAATGCTGGGCACATATCGCCATCGTTGATGATATTGCCAAGACCATTCCTACAGCCCACGTCATTTCTTCAAAGGGCTGTCCACAACGTGGCGATGGTCTACACTTCATCGCAGAAAGCTACCGCACCATGGGCAAGCGCTATGCAAACATGATGCTCGCCCTGCAGGGAATCATTCCAGACAGCAACTATCCGCGTGTAGATAAGGACCGCAGAGCTTATGTAAAGCTCCATGCTCCTGAGGCAAAGAAAGTAATCTTCGACATCTGCGGCAAGCAATATGAGATGAAAAAGGATTTGGATGGCGACTGGTACGGCGTGAGCGATCCGCTGGTAGTAGGATTCCACTACTATTTTCTGAATGTAGATGGCGTGCAGGTAGTTGACCCTGCCAGCGAAACCTACTTCGGCTGCTGCCGTGAAGCAGGCGGTCTGGAAGTTCCAGAAGGAGCAGAAGGCAACTACTATCGTCCTCAGCAGGGCGTAGCCCACGGTCAGGTTCGCTCAGTATCTTACTATGCAGCCTCTCAGAAGCAGTTCCGCCGCGCCATGGTTTACACCCCTGCCGAATATGAAACCAACACCACCAAGCGCTATCCTGTGCTCTATCTGCAGCATGGCATGGGCGAAGACGAGACGGGCTGGAGCAAGCAGGGAATGATGCAGCACATCATGGACAACCTGATAGCAGAAGGCAAGGCTGAGCCTATGATTGTTGTCATGGAGAGTGGCGATGTAAAGAAGCCTTTCGTTGCCCGTCCAGGCAAGAATGTAGATGAAGAGCGCAGCCACTATGGAGCTTCTTTCTATGATGTGATTATCAAGGATCTGATTCCGATGGTTGACAAGACATTCCGCACTTATACCGACCGCGAGCATCGTGCGATGGCAGGATTGTCATGGGGCGGATACCAGACATTCAACACCGTATTGCCTCACATGGATAAATTCTCTGCCCTTGGAACCTTTAGCGGTGCACTCTTTGGCGTGGATGTAAAGACCTGTTTCAATGGAGTTTTTGCCGATGCAGAGAAATACAACAAGAACATTCATTATATGTTTATGGGCTGCGGTTCGGAAGAGAACTTCGGTACCGAGAAGATGGCACAGCAGTTGAAGGAACTGGGCATCAAGCTCGATGTTTATGTATCACCAGGCACTCATCATGAGTGGCTCACCTGGCGCCGTTGCTTCAAGGAATTTGTTCCTCACCTCTTTAAATGGTAAACAAACTATCAGACACAATAAATCCCAGAACTGCTTGGAAGAGCGATTCTGGGATTTTTTTATATACTTCTTGTCATTGAATTCCCGCACTGAAATTACGTCACGACGTATCTTTTACTACGTCCGGACGTAACTTTTGCTGCGTCGGGACGTAGCAAATCCCTCAAAAACACCGTTATTTTGCTGATTTTATGCCAAAAGTGGTAATAGGTGGCAATAAGGTGACAATAAAAACACCCCTTATTGCCACCCGTTATCTTCTAATAATCAAAGAGTTAAGTATAAGTGTGGCAAATGTGGCATTAAATTAGAAAAAAATACACATGTAATACTACAGAATACTGATATAGCTCAGTCAGCTAACTCAAGTAGTTCAATCAGCTAACTCAAGTGACTCAATCAGCTGACGCAGATATCTCGACAAGCCGAAGGATACGTCTCCGTTAGCCTACGGAGTCGTATCCGTAACCCTACGGAGTCGTATCCTTAACCCAATGCAGTCGTATCCTTAACCCCACGCAGTCATATTCTTAACCCCACGCAGTCATATTCTTAACCCCACGCAGCCATATCTGTAGGCAAACGGAAGCACATCATGGCAAACTATCAGACATAATAAATCCCAGAACTGCTTGGAAGAGCGATTCTGGGATTTTTTATACCATTTGTTTAATATTTATATTATATAGATTCTACATCATCGTACACATTATTATATATAGTACGATGCGAGCATTGTAAAACGTCTCATCTATTACTTGATAACCATCTTTTTACCATTCTTGATGACAACGCCCTTATAGTTCTTACCTACCTGCTGACCAGCGAGGTTGAAGCACTTGCCATCCTGAGCAACCTTCAGATTCTCTACCTTAGAAATACCGGTAGTTGCAGATGATATAATTTGCTTTTTTAAAGATTAAAAGTTTGACTATTTGAAATGCTTATTCTGCCGGCGTATAAACCATGGCTCTGCGGAATTTACCCTGAGATGCGGCATAATAGGATACAGAGCGAACCTGACCTTGTGCCACTCCCTGCTGAGGACGATAGTAATTGCCTTCAGTTCCCTCAGGAACCTCCAAGCCAGTTGGCATCGCCATGAATCTTGGATTAACTCCTGTTCGGTCAATGTCTGCAAGTGGCGTATGTAATAGTGAGAAGAATCTTCACAACCCATAACATTGGGTATAAACTAAAGTTACATGGCACCCTATAAACAAGGCCAAAATAGCTCAAAAATGTCCCTAATCCAAAAAATCAGTACGAATTTTCGGATTATAATCCAAAAAAACAGTATTATTTTTTGGATTAGCGAATATTTTCATTACCTTTGCAGAAGACTAGCTGCACTCGGCAATTTGAAAGCGAGCTTTCATTGCGCTCATTTGCATAATCTTTGCAAAAGATTTAAACATAAGAATAAAATGATAAGAAGGAAACTACAAGAAACGATAGAGGCCAGAATGTTTGGCGGTAAAGCTATTATTATAATAGGTGCCAGACAAGTAGGAAAAAGTACGCTTTTCAAAATGATACTTGAAAAACGTACGGAACCTATATTGCAATTAAACTGTGATGAGCCAGAAGTAAAAGAAATGCTATCCCAGGTGAATAGCCAAGAACTAAAATTGCTCATTGGCAAACACAAGATTGTCATGATAGACGAGGCACAAAGAGTAGAAAACATAGGGCTAACCCTAAAGTTGATTACCGACAACTTCCCTGAAGTACAATTACTGGTAACAGGCTCTTCCTCATTTGAATTACAAAACAAGCTCAATGAGCCACTGACCGGCAGAAAGTTTGAGTATCATCTCTTTCCATTGTCCACTGGTGAATTACTCGAATCTCAAGGCTTACTTACAGTAAAACAAACACTAGAGAATCGCCTCATCTATGGCTCATACCCAGATGTCATCAATCATACAAAAGATGCAAAAGACATCTTGTACAATCTGTCCAATAGTTATCTCTATAAGGACTTGCTCAACTTAGAGAGCATACGCCGACCTGCATTGCTTAGCAAGCTACTCACTGCTTTAGCACTGCAAGTTACTAGCGAAGTTTCATACAACGAGCTGGCACAGACAGTAGGTACGGACAGCAAAACCGTGGAAAAATATGTAGACTTGCTAGAAAAATGCTATATCATCTTCAAGCTAAATGGTTTTAGCAGAAACCTGCGCACAGAACTGAAACGAGCCAAGAAGTTTTACTTTTACGACAATGGTATCAGAAATGCCATATTGCAAAACTTTGCGCCTTTGGCCCTTCGACAAGATGTTGGTGCCTTGTGGGAGAACTTCGTTATCAGCGAAAGAATAAAAGCTAACCAGTATGAAGGAAGATATGTAAACAGCTATTTCTGGCGAACCAACCAACAGCAAGAGATAGACTACATCGAGGAAAGCGACGGACAGTTTACTCTCTTCGAAATGAAATGGAATCCAAAGAGAGCAAATACTCAGTTTCCGGCTTCCTTCCTAAACACATACGATGTGAAGGATAAAACGATCATCACTCCCGAGAATTGGCTAGAGCACCTATAAGAAACAAAAAAGTCCTTTCACCTTTCATCTATCTGAAATTCAAGAAGATAGATGAAAGATGAAAGGACATCTAAACAATAAAACTATTTTTATTTTATCACAAAACCTAACTACTTCATCACAATTTTTTTACCCTTGTGAATAAAGATTCCACTTGTAGGATGGCTGACACGTACGCCCTGAAGCGTATAGTAAGCATCATCCTGCTGGGAAGGCTGGGCTACTACCGATGGCAGAGTGATGCCAGTAGACTGGTAAGCATCATTGGCAAGATAATAGCTTGGTCCCTGCCAGTTGGCGCTCCAACCCTGGATATGATTCTTAGAGAAGTCACCGTTATCAATCAAGTTCTCCGGGATGCCATCCTTTACCAATACCAAGTCGTCGATGTCGAGATTACCCGTATATCCACCAAATACAAACTGGAAGGTATCCAATGGGAACTGGGCTGTAAACTTCCAAGTCAAGGTTTTCCACTCACCAGCCTCTACATGATAGGCTGCCAGATACTGCACATCAGCACTGCCTCCCCACTGATTCTTATTGGTGCTGGCATTCCAGATAGGCCAGAATCCCAGTTCAGCGCAATCTGCTGAAGTTCTCACCTTCATGGTCAGCGTATACTTGGCATCCTTCTCCAAAGCCTTAGGCAAGGTGTAGACAGCCTGACGGTCCCAGAGGTTCTCGCCCACAGTACTCTCGTAACGGATGAAATAGTTGCGGTTTTCCACAGGCACCGAAGCCTGATTCAGCTGATGACGCTTGAAGAAGTTCCACAGTTCCCGGGTAGAATTTACCCCGTTAGGTTCATTAGAATGCCAATGTCCCTTGCCGTCGATAGAGATAAGGTTCACTTCTACATCATCGTTCACATTATTATATATAGTACGGGTATCATTTGCAGTTTTTCTGCCGGCAGGATAAGGACGGATTACCTGCGGGTTGCTTGCATCGCAACCTTCGTAGGCAGCCCACTTCTTTACATATTCCTCAATGCTAGGATAACCGCCAGCCATGTGAGAAGGATCGCCCGTATATTTGAACACATCATCACCGGTTCCGTGAATATGCATGATAGGCACCTTGCGGTTAGCTCTAGGCTGCTTACCGATATCCACACCGCTTACTGGTCCGAAGGCGGCAATCTTATCACCCAAGGTTTCCAGACAGTGATAGCCCAGCCAGCTGCCCATGGAGAAGCCCGAGAGATAGATACGGTTTCTATCCACATTGTGCTTCAGCTCCATATCCTTCATGACAGCCTCCACAAACTTGACATCACCAGTACCGCTGGTATCCCACATTCTGTTATTACCCA
>ERZ772884.1069-NODE-1069-length-18499-cov-10.663902_pt1 | contig 18499 bp, 19 predicted proteins | sample MGYA00580574_ERZ772884 | MGnify/ENA primary metagenome ERZ772884 (study PRJEB29015, sample SAMEA2737690) | human gut metagenome | biome: human gut; feature: human-associated habitat; material: faeces | place: China | collected 2012 ... | reverse complement strand
TTACTATTCTTTTGGACAATGCTTATTTTGCTTTATTCTTTATTTTCGTCATCAGTAAGTAGTGTATCTAAATTTATTAATTCAGGGGTAACAGATAATTGAGGCTTGGGAGCAGGAAGCTCCTGCAAAATTTCCGGACGAGGATATCGCTCAACATTATCATAACTTATAGCGTATTGATCTACGATTTTGGCAAGAGGTGTAAATGAATATTTTTGCTCTCCATTTGCATCAATTACACTTTGATACATCAGGCCTGCAGTTAATAATCCTTGGGTATATGGATTATATGGAATATCTTTTTCAGCTATATGCTCTCCTAGAAAAACTAGATCTTCGTCTAATGTGTGCGTAATTGCGTGACAAATTCGGAAATATTCTGAGCGATTAATGAAATTAACCAGTAAACACCGAGTAGCATTTATAAGATAATTTATTTTTTGCTTAGTTTCAGCTCTATCAATACTGTCAAGCAGACGAAAAGCATTGTCTTTTGCATTTCCATCTTCAACCAATTTTGTTCGCAGCTTGTCGCGATCATTTTCATCTAAATAAACTCCATCAAGAAATGCTTCAAATTTGGTCCAAAATATTTGTTCGCGTATAAAAAATGGCGATTTGGAAAATGCAAGGAATACTTTTCCTAAAGATATAGGATTACCCAATAGTGCATTGAGAATGTCTTCTAACAAATTTGCTGAAGCATCTTGTATTTCTCCACGTGTTATAAGACTTTTGGCTGTTTCAATATAGTTCATTATGTGCCTCCTTATTTAAGATAAACAGTATTATTAGTGTATTTTGCTGAGCTTTATTAATCTGAATATACCATAATGGATTAATTACGACAATACAATTGAGCAGGAGTGGGAAGAAACCAACTTTTATCAGAGTAGCGGTTGCCCGCCTCTAAGGGAATAGACTACTCTAATAAGATTAAAAGTTATGCTTCCAGGATAATAGTTGATACTTTAAACAGTAAAAGTTGGAAAAATAGTGATAACTGATGCAAAAATGGGCGGTTTATGCGTAAAAATGGGACTTTTCTTGATAAAAGTTGATGTCAACTTTTAGTGCAACAGAATATTCATATAAGTTAATATTTAAGATTTTCTATTAAAATAAACATTCTATAACGATATAAGCCCAAAGACCCCCCGCTAGTAGGAAAGGCTTAGTCCGGATTATGTCGTATGTGACACAATAAGAAGATCATTATGTCGTATATGACATATTTTAAGAAACAGATTATGCCGTATATGACATAATAAAGATTTGAAAATGTCGTATGTGACATAATGAAAGGACTATTATGTCGTATATGACATATTTTAAGAAATGAATTATGCCATATATGACATAATCGAAAAAACATTGTGTCGTATACGACATATTTGGAAAATAATTATGTCGTATGTGACATAATTAGGATAGCAGCAGTTGGTGCCACCGACATGTATGTCGGTGGCAAAACGGTTTTGAGCTGATATTGGTAGGTTTTTAGACGATTTTATAGGGTTTTGTGGCGATTTTGGATGATATTGAAAAAGAGACCCGGTGAGTGGGTCTCTTTCCTGTAGGTGGGGATTATTCGGTTGATTGTTCTTCTTTCTCTCTGGCGGCTTCTCGTTCTCTTTTCAGATTTTCAAAATACTCATCAATTTCTTTGCAATCTTTACACAGGTTGCAAACCGCCTGAAAATATAGAGCTTCGCAAAGATCACTGCCGCTGTAGTTAAATATATTTTTCCTATACAGATCATCTATATAAGAATATCCCTTTTTGTATTTGTGCTGCAAGTAAGTCAGATCAATTTTCTTGCCGTCCTCCGGTCTCTCTATGGTGAGCAGATTCTTATCGATATTTTTCTTTCGTTCTTCCTCTGGCAATAGATCTTTTGATTGGAGCAGCAGTTTCTTTAAATCATCGACATCCATTGTTATCCCGTACCATTCCCTGAGACCGTCCGCAACGTAATTAACCGTGCAACCCTGATTTAGGTGTTCGACAGCCTTTTTGATAGCTGCAACCCGATTACCATAATCCAATTCCTGCAGATCATGCTGGAATTTTTTTACGATTTCTTGTATATCCAGGTCTGATTTTACGTAGTAGGCCAGCTTCTCAGCAGTTTTTTCTTTATTTTCATTCATTTTTATTTCTCCTTTCTTTTCCAGAGTACATTCCTATCTAAATACCAATCAAAAAAGCCTTCGTCTGCTAATTTTCTGTACACATCCTCCAGTTCAATTCCATTGGAGGAAAAATAATAATAACGGTTTAAAATGAATATAAACGGTATATAACCCTGCAGATAGCCAATGTTAAAACCATGCTCCCACGCACGCTGAAAGATTTCCCACGGCTCACTCATCGGCGTGCTCCGTTTCCCTGCGCACCCAGATTACATCACTGCTTCGGGCCTTATAGAGGTGTGTGCTGTTCTTTTCTGGATCATGTACGTCTTTATATCTACAGTTAATTATAGTAATAGTAGCAGAGCCGTATTTGTCATTGATGGCACGCATCAGTTTGCGGCTTTTCCCGATTTTAGATTGATGCATAGTCAGAGTATAAGAGTCATCAAACAGAACAGCCAGGTTAATATATGCAAGATCGTTCTTAAACTGAACAATTTGGATCACATGCCCTTTGTATAATTTGATTAATTGAGAGATGATCTCATCCAGGATTTGCTGAACGGGGGTATCAGTAGTAAGATGCTTGTACACTGTCCTGTTTTTTACGATTAATTCTTGCGAAATCCTCATGACATCTATAGTGTCAATAGATTTACACCCTTTTTGATTTGACATTTCCAGATTTGATACTTCCAGACCTTTCATTTATCGTCCTCCCTTTCGTTATGCTGTATAAGAATTCTCTGAAAAAGGCTACCGGTCATAATATCAGCACAGGCGCGAAATCCCTCCCAGAATGCCCAAATGTCAGCAGCACCAGCGGCGGTCATTAACATATCTCCAATCCTATGTACGTCCATAGACCTGTCAGCCGCTATTATATGCGCTGCATTATCAATAATGCATTGAAGGTCATCCGGATAACCTTTGTTGCAGTAATAGGCGTAGATAGTTCTCCTCAGATCCTCGTTATCCGTTTCAAGTCGGTCTGGATTCCATTCACCATAATCAATTTCATTGGTCATTTTGCACAATACCTCCCTTTCTTGTTTTGTAATAAAAATGTTATCACAAATATCTCTGAAAGTGCAGTATTTACAGTAACTTTAAGTATTTTCGGCAATTTGTATTTTGCGAATAGATTTGCGAACACTTATTTTTTATTTAGAAAACTAAATATTTGATTGTGCAAAATGACGAAAAATAAAATGACGGATTTTTGTGAATATTGTAATAAAATGTGGTAGTGTGGGATAGGAGAAATTGTGCAAGATTTCAGAAAAGTGTTCTTATAACTTTTTTTCTTTAATTTTCTGAAAATGAGAGAAATAGTTGCAGTTGTCATGAAAATAGTTTTGGTTATTACGTCAATAGACATTTTCGAACACATGATCTACAATTAACCTACAAACAAGGCATCGTACCTCCCACACTGTCCGGTTGGAGGGCTTCAATAAATCGTGCTTCATAAAATTTTTTCCATCAAAACGCCCCGACAATTTTTCCTTTCAGCAGGGGCGTTTTTGATTGGAGGGAAATGGTCAGCGGTGGGAACTATATCTGTAAAATTGCAAATTTTTACGCTTTTCCCTGGCTCATATTTTTGGAAATTTACCATTAAACCCACGCTAGTATGGAAAACCTCAGGAACACTAAAAACTGCTAATTTATCTATGAACTGGTATTTTCGTGGGAATCAAAAACATTTTCGTGGGAAAACCTTTCCCATGAAAACTTTAACTAATTAAAGCGAGTATTCACGTTTTGAAGATAATTAAGTATATTGTCTGATAATATAAATAGCATACCTTTAATTATATAATATATACAGTTAATTGTTCCTAAGTTATTTTTTGATGTGACATTTTACTATATATATAAGGGAAAATGTCACGTGAAAGTAAAAAAACGTTTAAAAATAAAGATTTTTAATAAAATCACGAATTTGTAAGAGTTTTTGTTTTTGCATACTAGCGGGTGTTTTAGACTAATAAAAATATGAACTATTAAATGCATTAAAAACTAATAATTATATATGGTTAGTTCCGCCCGTGACGACGCAAAGGAGGACGCCTATGAATGAGAAGCTTCTATATTATAAGTGGTACATAGGCACATAACATATTTGGAAAAATTACAATAGCAATAATATTCGTAAAAGTCCATTTCTCCTATAATAGGAAGAAACGGCCGGAAGGGTACTTATAATACATACCTATAAAATCCAGAGTACCGCCGATCACACATTTTAGGAGGTTCTATAGGCAACAATTTAAAAAACGAACATAATACATACTATTATGCCGACGTTAATAATACGTCCGCACAGGTGGAAAAATTCCACGCTATGGGAGCAGAAAATGAGCAGATCATCATAGATCCTGTCCACGCGCGATTACCCCGGAGGGAAAATTACCAGACCCTAAAAAGCAAATTGCAGCCAGGAGATACAATCGTTATGTGTAGCCTCTCCGTGCTGGGTAGTAAGTACGCCGCCCGCCACGAGTTGATATATTGCCGGGATCACCATATCCGGGTCAAGATTTTGGATATGCCGGCAACCATGCAGGATTTTCCGGAAGGTCCGGGAAATATCTATGACATTATCACCGATGCTGTTATACAGACATTAAATACTGTGATAAAACAAGAGCAACTCCGCATAAAGCGTCAGCAGCGGCGAGGAATTGAAACTCTGAAAGGGTCCACCGCCTGGGAGGATTATGGACGCCCAGCAATTACCCTACCAGACAATTATATAGAAGTCATGGATCGATGGCTTGCAGGCAACATCACAGCAAACGCTGCTATGGGGCTGATGGGATTGAGAAGAACCACATTCTATAAATTAGCCAAACTGTACAAAGAAGGAGATCTGATTGTATGAAAGTAAAAACTACCTATTATATGGAGGAATATTATCCGGTAACAATTATCGAAGACACAGAGGAGGGCGGTTTTACAATCTATCTCCCAGACTGTCCAGGATGTGTGACTTGCTGTGAACGATGGGAGGATATCCCTGCAGCAATTATAGATGCACAGCGAGAATGGATGGATGCAGTCACGGAAAACGCGACACCGCCGGATCCGGAAGATGAAGGCTCTGAAGATGAGGATTTTGATGATGAGGAATGGTATCAAGGAGAGCACGGTGAGGATCTAAGATACTACATGAACCTGGAATATAACATCATATTTTGGAGGGACTCATCGAATTATTACAATGTCGCGCTCAGGGAGATTCCCAGCGTGTCAGGATTTGGCGCGTCGCCGGAGATGGCGATGCGAATGCTGGAACTTGAAAAGCGGAGCTGGCTGTTCTGTGCTCTACGAGACGGAATCGAAATCCCGCTACCGCAACAAATGGAATCTAAAGTTATCAATATCAGTTTTAATTAATGTTATACGAGGGGCGGCAGCAGCTGCCCCTTAAAAATTATTCTGACCAAAGACCGGTTCCGGGATCGGGCTACCAGCTGCCTGAGCTGTCTCTATCCATTCACGGATCACAATTTTAGCATTTTCATAAGCCTCTTTCGGACTCTCACCGTCCGCCATACAACCAGGCAGATCTGGAACGGTCACAATGTAGCAATTTTTCTTTGCTGAATATTTCATTATTATACAATAATTCAAATTTGAATCCCCTCCAATCCAAAAATATATAGATATTATACCACGGAATCAAATTGTTATATATCGTAATCTAAATAAAATATTTAGAAAAATGAATATTTGTGAGATAAATGGAGAAAAATGCAGAAATATGAAGAAAAAATTGCTATCTACCGACTAGAAATAACATATTAATACCAGAAATATAAATAAAGAGAATTGGAGGTATTAATTATGGAAACTTTAGGAAGAAACAGTCGACGCGACAGTAACACTGTCCCGCTTTGGCACAGGTACGCACTGACTATTACAGAGGCAGCGAAAGTTTTCGGTATCGGAGAAAAACAGATTCGGCACATGATCCAGGAGCCGGGATGTTCCTACGTTATGTATGTAGGTAGGAAGGCATTGATAAAACGGGAGCCGTTTGAGGAATTTTTAAAAACGGTAGTTTATTTATAATAGGTAGAAAGAGAACCGGAGGGAATGACAAGCCCTCCGGAATGAGGTTATTATATGGGAAAAGATCTGAAAGGTAAGGAACTGGGACGTGGTATAAAACAGCGCCCCGACAAGAAATATGAGGCCCGTTTTGTGAACCGGTTCGGAGATCGGCAGAGCGTTTATGCCATGTCCCTACGAGACGTGAAATCTAAATTGGCAAAAGCAAAGGCTGCCGACAGTGAAAAGAAAAACGTAATAGACCCTAATATTAAATTAGATGCCTGGTATCAAAAATGGCTGGATGTATACAAGCGTCCGGCAGTCCGGGCGAACACAATTCGGCATTACAAATACGTCTTTGAACATAATATACAGCCATACATTGGCAATCCCAAATTGACAGAGATTACGCGTTTAATGGTAACGGATGTATTAAACAAACTTAAGGAAAAGGGATATCAGTGGGAATCCTTGAACAAGGTAAAGATTATATTGACTGATATGTTCGAGCGTGCGGTTGATGATGAATTTATGTTAAAAAATCCGGCAAAACATATCAAAATTCCGGTAGCGAAACCTGAACACGAAGTAAAGGCCCTTTCCAAGGAAGAACAGCAGATGTTCTTCCAATGCAGCAGCGGAACATTTTATGATAATCTGTTTCGAGTAGCGGTTAGCACAGGCCTCCGACCGGGAGAATTGTTTGCATTAACGGAAGATAATATTGATTTTGATAAAAAGGAGATCCGCGTGGAGAAAACGCTTCTGTATCAAAAACTGGAGGGCGATACCGGAAAAACCTTCCATGAAAACGATCCAAAAACCATTTCGAGTAAACGAGTAGTACCGATGAATAAGTACTGTGAGGAGGCACTGAGAAGGCAGCTTGTTTTACATAAAACGGTTGTAAATAATTCTCCAAAACCAAAAAAGGAGCGTACGAAATATATTTTTTGTACGATCTTTGGGACACCGTTATGTTCACAGATTTACATGGATGCTATAGCCCGGATTGTTAAGGAGATTAATTATAGTAGAGATCCGCTGGAGGCTATGGAAAAGTTTTCCGGACATTGCTTCCGGCACACATTTGCTACCAGATGCTTTGAGGCTGGTATTGCTCCAAAGACAGTGCAGACATATCTGGGACATGCAACCCTGCAGATGACGATGGATCTGTACACCTCCGTTATGGATAAGAAGAAGGCAGACGATATGCAATTACTGGAGGATACAATCGGACTGGACGAAATTGATAAGCCAGATCCGAACAGTAAAATTATAAAATTGGCGTAAAATTTTTAAGCTCCTGAAGGAAAATCAGGAGCTTTATTCTTGTCGAAAAAAATGCCCTAAAATACATCAAATGGGGTAGAAATGGGGTACTAGATATGATAAGATGGGGTACAGGAAACCCGAAGATGCTGTAAAATCAAGGATCTAGGGGGTTGATGGAAGTAACTTCTGTTATACTTATTACGTATACCAGAGTACTCCGTTCGACCTGATGGGAACACCGGATTTTGGCAGTATTTCGTTTGAGTAAAAAGGCCGAGTAGTTTGATGGATTAAAGAATATTATAAAGAAAGTGCGAAACCTGGAGAATATTTCCACCGGGCTTCTCACTTTTTTGGTGTACAGGACAAATATGGTAGTGTATAATAGATTTAAAGCATTGAAAATATAATATGCAGGGGGAAAATGAAATGGATGGTTCGATGTTTATCGGAACATGGTGGTCACTGGTACCGCCATTGCTGGCAATCGTGCTGGCATTAGTAACCAAGGAAGTGTACAGTTCGCTTTTTATCGGGGTGGCAGCAGGGGCACTGCTGTATACCGGCTTTCATCCGTGGAATGCATTTGTGGCATTCTTTGATATCATGAAGAACAGTATGAATCTGAATATTTTGATCTTTGATGTACTGCTTGGAATGATCATCGTCCTGATGTCAAAATCAGGCGGATCGGCAGCTTATGGCAAATGGGCGGGAAGTAAGATCAAGACTAAGAAAAGTGCAATGCTGGCAACGACAGGTCTTGGCGTACTGATCTTTGTGGATGATTATTTTAACTGCCTGACAGTTGGTTCTGTTATGAGACCTGTCACAGACCGTTACAAGGTATCCAGAGCCAAACTGGCATATATTATTGATGCAACAGCTGCACCGGTATGTATTATCGCACCGATTTCCAGCTGGGCGGCAGCTGTCAATTCTTATGTGCCGGATGATGCTGGTATTACAGGATTTCAGCTGTTCCTGTCAACGATTCCGTATAATCTGTATGCGATCCTGACACTTGTGATGGTAGTTTTCATCATCATGACCGGACTGGATTTTGGTCTGATGAAGGTACATGAACGCAATGCGGCCAGAGGAGATCTTTTTACTTCAGGTGGAGAGGAATTTGATCAGGTTAAAGACGAAGAAATCTCAGCAAATGGAAAAGTCATCGATCTTGTGCTGCCGGTACTGGTACTTATCGTATCTGCAATCGGGGCAATGATCTATACAGGATTCCTTGGTGGAGCAACAGATATCGTGACTGCTTTTTCTGGTTGCGATGCAGAGACCAGCTTGATCTTTGCTACGATGATCACGGTATTTTTTATGCTGATTCTTTATCTTCCACGCAAAGTGGTTACCTTTAAGGGATTTATGGACAGCTTTGTAGAGGGATTCAAGATGATGATTCCTGCAATTGCAATTCTGATCTTTGCATGGTCACTGAAAGGCATGGGCGATGCACTGGAAATCAGTACTTTTGTCAAAAATATCGTTGGAAGTAATGCATCTGCAAGTGTGATCCTTCCGGCAATCTTGTTTGTAGTTGCTGTGTTCCTTTCTTTTTCAACAGGAACAAGCTGGGGAACTTTTGCAATCCTGGTTCCGATCGCGATCGCAATGTTCCCGGGTTCTGAAAATCTTCAGATGATGATCATTTCTGTATCAGCAGTTCTGGCAGGAGCAGTCTGTGGTGACCATGTTTCTCCGATTTCTGATACTACAGTTATGTCTTCAGCAGGGGCACAGTCAAATCATATCAATCACGTAACTACGCAGATGCAGTATGCAGCAGTAGTTGCAGTGATCTCCTTTATCGGGTATATCATTGCCGGATTTGTACATATCTGGTGGGTGGTTCTTGGAATCAGCCTGATCCTGCTTCTGCTTACGCTTATAGTGATCAAAAAAATCACATCTTCCAAAGAAGAGGAGACAAAAGCAAGTGCGTAAGATTCAGGTACCATATATTGACCAGAGCATAAAATATCCAACTGGATGCGAGAGCGTTTCGGCAGTTATGTTATTGAAGTATCTTGGTTATGAGATTACGGTAGATGAGTTTATTCAGAACTGTCTTGAGTGCCGAGAGATGGAAATACGGGATGGTGTTCTGTATGGTCCGGATCCGAATAAATTTTTCTGTGGAAATCCTTATGATGAAGAATCTTATGGGATTTATGCGAGAGGACTTCAGAAAGCGCTTGCAAAAGCCGCAGGGGATCATTATGAATTTCTGGATGAGACGGGAACATCGACAGAGACACTTCTGAAAAAGTATATCGATCAGGATATGCCGGTGGTATTCTGGGCATGTATCAACATGCGTAAGGAAATTCCGGGACCGGAGTGGAAACTTCTGGATACAGGAGAACGATTTTGCTGGACCTCGAACGAACATTGTATGCTACTGGTGGGATATGATGAAGAAAAGTATTATTTTAATGATCCATATGATAACAACGGAGTAGTTGGATATCCAAGAACACTGGTTGAAAAAAGACATGCTGCGCAGCACAGTATGGCGCTTGGTGTCTTGAAAAGATGATTTTGTACCAAAAAGTGTCAGGATTTTATAAAAACTTTATTTGAATTAAAAAAGTAAATCTGCTATAGTAGATATGGTTACGGTAAACTGTTTTTTATCAGAGAAAGAAGTGTTTATTGTGCGTAAGAAATCACACATATTATTGGCAAGGTATCTGGCAGATCAGATGCCGGCTAATGAAAGTTTACAGTCACATAGAAAAGCATTTTGTCTTGGCAATATCCTGCCAGACATCCAGCCTTCATTTGTAACCAAGAGACATGAGTATTTCGGTACTTTTGATGAGGTTCAGGGTAAGATACGACGACTGGTTCAGTCAGGGGCCGGGTATAATGACAGGGTATTCTGGCGTAGATCCGGAGAGGTCATGCATTATATAGCAGATTATTTTACTTTTCCACATAATAAGACGTTTGATGGTACACTTTATCAGCACAACACCTATGAAAAGCATCTGAAGAACGAGCTGAAAGCATTTGTTCTGGAAGGTAAGGCTGATGTGTATACGGAGAAGGAAATCCATTTTGAGACGCTGAATCAGCTTCTACAGTACATTAAGGAACATCACAGGAGATATCTGAACTGTAAGAGAAATATAGATGATGATATTCATTATATCCTCACTGTGTGCTATCAGGTATTTCAGGGACTGTTTCAGTTATGCCGGAAGAATGGCATAGCAGATTATGCTTATGCAGTTATGTAAATATGAAAAGAATGTGAATTTTATCCAGAAACCGTCGGGGTATTTATCCCGGCGGTTGATTTTTATGGAAATTTATGCTAAACTAACCACAGTTATTGTGTAAGTGAGTTAGCAGTGAGAAACATACCTTTATAAGGGGAATAAAGATATGTTCTTGACAGAAGGGAGCAATTTTACCAGAATGAAGAACAAATATCTGACCAGAAGTTTATGTGTAACAATTTTATCTGCAATGGTTTTAACCAGTCCGATGTCAGTCATGGCTGCGGATGAGCATATAGAAACTGCAAGCGATTTGGGCGATGGAAGTGGTGAGGTAATCTCTGATGGAAGTGATACACCGGATACAACGGCACCGGAGCCGGACACACCGGCACCGGAACCGAACACACCGGCACCGGAACCGAACACACCGGCACCAGAACCGGACACACCGGCACCGGAGCCAGATACGCCGACGCCAGAACCGGATACACCAACACCGGAACCAGATACGCCGACACCGGAGCCGACTGTGACGCCATCGGATCCAACTGCAACACCGGAGCCGACTGTGACACCATCGGATCCAACTGCAACACCGAGTCCGGCACCGACAAATGTAACAGAATCTGAAGCTGCAAAGAATCTGGTAGCAAAGATCAATGCACTTGCGAAGGAGACACTTACAGTAAATCATGCGGCAAGGGTAAAAGAACTCAGAGCAGAATATGACAGCCTGCCGGAAGACCAGAAGAAGTTTATTACAAATTACGATCTTCTTGTTGGTTTTGAAAGCAAGATTGCAGAATTGCAGAAGAATCAGAAGGATGCGGGGAATGCAACAGATATTTCTGATGGAAGTGGAAATGTTACAGGCAAGACAGGAACACCGGTTTATTATGTGTCGAACCTTCATGCAGGCAAAGAATTTTATCTGGACAGTCTGAAAAATAATTATCAGCTTTCTTTTTCTGATGATTTTTCTTCTGTGATGGATGAAATTGAAAAAGAATATAAAGAAAAAAACAAACTGACAGACGCTAGCGACAGCAGGGCTGACGGCCTGACGACTTCAGCAGATTCTCTGCTCGTGCGTAACTGGCAGGATATCCTGGCAATCTATGTTTATGAGCAGAGCCAGGAAGGAAACACGGAGTTCACTCTTGATTCATCAGCGAAGGATGAACTGGCAAAGATCTTTGCTGAGATGAATCCGGTTGTCCGTGATAAAGAAAGCATTACACATGTTTCCTATGGAAACTATCACATTAACCATTATATTAAACAGAATAATATTTCTCAGGAAAACAGGACAGTACTTAAGAAATATGTAGAAACAGATTGCAAGCTGCTCTGTGCGATCGTTACAGATGCGAAAGGATTTGTACGTCAGAGTGTCGGGGATGATGTTTCTGAAGAACGTGTAAATGTCATTACTGCAGCATATTCACTGGTAGGTGAAGTTGGATATTTCTGGGGCGGCAAATCAACGCAGATCGGTAAAGACTCCAGTTGGGGTTCTGCCGAAAAAGTATCTGCAGCAGGCAGTGCCAGCAGTGGAACTGTCCGTGCATATGGTCTTGACTGCAGTGGATTTGTTACATGGTCAGTGATCAATGGATATCTGAATCAGGGTATGCAGAGCAGTGTGGGAGACGGTACTTCTGAACAGTGGGAGAATGCCAATGTTGTCAGTGAACAGGATGCACAGCCGGGTGATCTTGTATTCCAGAATGGACCGGAAGCAGGCAGTAATAACCATGTAGGTATTATCTGTGGCAAGACAGATGCAGGCGACTGGATCGCAGTACACTGTTCTTCTAGTAAGAATGGAGTAACAGTTGGAGAAGCTTATGGTGCAAGTTTCCGTTATATCCGTCAGCCTTCCTTCTATCCTACACAGACGGAAGTTGCAGAGATGGAAAACCAGGGTGCAAGTGCAGACAATGCAGAAACAGATCTGATAACGGATAATATAACAACGTCAGCAACACTTGTGGCAGAAACAACAAACTCTCTCAGTGATGGATTGAATGTGAAGGATACAGCAACACATGATACAGCGGAAACAATTACAGCACCTGCTGATGCGGCTGAGGATGTTGAGATAACATTTGAGGATATGAGTGATGAATCCGAAAATCAGACGACTTCCAATTATGCGACGGGTAGTGTGGAAGTGACAGATACGCTGGATGAAATCCTGAATCAGAATGTTTCGGTTTCCGGAAGTTCTGCGGAAATTCTTCCGCAAAAACCGGATAACAGTGATATTCAGGTTACTTTTGAAGATTGATGATAAACAAGGCCGGACGATTCGAAAGAGTCGTTCGGTTTTTTGCAGCAAGCTCTTTTATTGATGGCAGAAGTCTGATAATATAAGACTGTACAGGAGATAAGGGAGTGACAGATGAAGAAAAAAAGAAGATTTGGACGCAGAGTTTTCTGCGTTTTGATTGTCCTGTTTATGGGTGTCATCTGGCAGAGTGATCTTCTTTCTCAGGAACCTGCTGAAGTCAGGTCATTAAGAAAACAGGAGATTCTGCAGACCGATGACAATTACAGGGAATATTATTTTGGATTGCTGACAGAAGATGAGAAGAAAATATATCGTGAAATGCTGAGTGGAATACAGGAGAGACAAGATGAGTTTTATCTGACATCTTCGAATGAACAGCTGATCAGCAAAGTTTACCATGCATTGCTGAAGGATCATCCAGAACTTTTCTGGGTGCACAATCGTGAGGAAGTATATACGACTGCGTATAAAGGAACTGATTATTGCAGATTTTCACCTGGATATACGTATACAGATCAGGAAATTCAGGAAATTATGGCATTCATGGAACATGCGCTGGAAGAAGTGAAAGAGCAGATTACACAGGATATGTCTGCTTATGATAAGGTCAAAACAGTTTATACGTATCTGATAGATCATGCAGAGTATGAAGCATCGGAGGATGACCAGAATATTGCAGGCATTTTCTGGAAAAAGAAAGCTGTGTGTGCCGGATATGCGAGGGCGGTACAGTATCTTTTGGAACAGCTTGGAGTTCCGTGTATTTATGTAGAGGGAAATGCGAGGGACGGTGATGAAGGACATGCCTGGAATATCGTAGAAATTAACGGTGAGCAATATTATGTAGATGCTACAAACGGGGATCAGCCGGCATTTCTGGAAGGCGGTGCGGTTTCTCTGGAAGAACATAAGACAACAATTTATGATTATCTGTGTCCTTTTCCACAGGAATATGAGCGATTATATACAGCATCCGATGAATTTCCGGTTCCGGAGTGTACTGCGACGGATCTTAATTTTTATGTGCTGAATCAGGCATGTTTTGATACATATGATGAACAGCAGATTTATGATTTCTGCTGTATGCGTCTTGAGAACGGAGCTGCGGTAGTACGTTTCAAATTTACTTCGCAGGAAGCTTTTGACGAAGCATGTCAGCAGTGGATACAGGAAGGATATGTTCAGAAAGTTGCTGAATACTATCTGAAAATGTATGGGCTCAGTACAGTAGAGTATCATTATGGTATTCTGGATAATCTGAAAACGATATATTTTATGTTTTAGAGGAGATATTTTTATGAATGATATTTTGCAGCAGATTATGAATATGATTGAGAATACGCGGACAGTACCGTCTATATCCAGTTTTTCGATGATTGGTTTTACAGTACTGCTGATTTTTGGAGTGATCAACTGTATTCTGGGATATCGGCTTCTGCGTTTCTGGATGATGCTCTGTGGTTTTGTCATTGGAGCTGGAATTGGATTTGGTGCAGCGTATACCGGTGGTGTGACAGAGAAATATATGTATGCGGTTTTTATGGTTGGAGCGGGTGTACTACTGGCCGTGATCGCATTTGTGAGCTATAAGATTGGAATTTTTATTCTGGGAGCAGGCATTGGAATTGGACTTGGTATTTATGTTTTTCATCCAACTACTTCGTTGGTATTCTTTTTCTGTCTCCTTCTGGGAGTGGGCCTTGGTGTGCTGGCTATGAAGCAGGCGAGAGAAGTTCTGATTATTGGGACAAGCCTTCTGGGAGGTGCGATGGCAGGTTTTTCTGCTGCAAAATTAGGCGGACTGGCGGATATTCCGTATGGTCTGGGACTGAGTGCAGGATTTGCACTTCTTGGAATGCTGATTCAGTTTGCGACAAACAGGCGCAAAGATGATGACGAGGAAGAAGAGTACGAAGAGGAGGCGTATAACGATGGACAGGACAGTTCTGATTATGTGGATTTCAGGGATTATATGCCACAGAAATCAGAAAGAAAGGCGCAGAAAGAAGTCAGAAGAACATCGGCACAGAGACAAAATGTGAAGCATACGCCGGGAAGAGCGCTGAACAGTTCTCATAAAGCATCTCGGAGTGCGCAGCAGGTAGATTTCAGACTTGAAAAAAATAAAGGAAGAAAACATAAAAAGGATGCGGTGGCACCTGAATCAGAAAAAACAATTCCGTACCGACCGAGAAAGAGCAGACAGAAAGAAATTGATCTTCCGCTGGGATCTTTTGATACAGAAGATTCCTATCATCCAATGAATGATGACTATGAAGAACCGGTTGTAATTGATGAGGATGAACTGGATGAGGAAGTGCTGAGAGAAATGATGGACGAAGACGACCGGGAGGGAGAAGAACTCTGGAAAAAGATATCCAGACGTGATGATACACATAAAAAAAGAAAGTAACAGTAAAGATGCCGGGTAGAAGGCAGGAAAGAAGGACAACATGGCAAAAGAAGCTAAGACAAATGCGATGAGAATGCTGGATCGTCAGAAAGTGAAATATGAAGCATTTCCATATGAATGTGATGAGTTTATTGATGGACTTCACAGTGCAGATCTGATTGGGGCACCATATGAACAGTCTTTTAAAACACTGGTTATGGAAGGGAAAAGCGGCGGATACTATGTATTTGTAGTACCGATCGAAAAAGAAGTGGATCGTAAGGCGGCTGCGAAAGCAGTTGGAGAGAAGGCTGTGGATATGATTCATGTTAAAGATATTCTGAAAATTACAGGCTATGTAAGAGGCGGCTGCAGTCCGCTTGGAATGAAAAAACCATATCCGGTCGTGTTTGATGCATCCGCGGGTGGGTTTGAAGAAATATATGTAAGTGGAGGCCGCGTCGGACTGACGCTGAAAGTTCCGCTTGCTGCACTTTTGAAAGTGACAAATGGAAAACTGGCGGATATCACAATGAAATAAAAAATACTGTAAACAATAAGCTACAAAAGCTCCCGATCATTAAAAACGGGAGCTTTTGTCATGCAGTAAAACTGCAGTATGAAATTCTAGTTATCGGCAGCATCTTCTTCGTTAACCTGGAAGACGTGACGTTTCTTCGCCATTTCGTCGCTTGCCAGATATTCGTCATAGGTGGTGATCTTGTCAATCAGCTTACCGTCAGGAAGGATTTCCATGATACGGTTGGCGGTTGTCTGCACGAACTGATGGTCATGGGAAGTAAAAAGGATAACTCCCGGGAATTTGATCAGTCCATTGTTCAATGCAGTAATAGATTCCATGTCCAGATGGTTGGTAGGTTCATCAAGAATCAGGATATTAGCACCGGAAATCATCATTTTGGACAACAGGCAGCGGACTTTTTCGCCACCGGAAAGAACACGTACTTTTTTTACGCCGTCTTCACCAGGAAAGAGCATTCTGCCAAGGAAACCGCGGACATAAGTAGCATCTTTGATTTCAGAATACTGTGTCAGCCAGTCTGTGATCGTGAGATCATTGTCAAATTCCTGTGTATTGTCTTTTGGAAAATATGCCTGAGAAGTGGTGACACCCCATTTGTAACTTCCTTCGTCTGGCTCCAGTTCACCGACAAGGATACGGAAAAAAGTAGTAATGGCCTGTTCATTGGCACCAACAAATGCAACTTTATCGTCATGACCGAGAGTAAAGCTGATATTGTCCAGAACTTTTACGCCATCAATAGTCTTGGAGAGGTTTTCGACCATAAGCACTTCATTGCCGATCTCGCGGTTTGGACGGAAGTCGATGTATGGATACTTACGACTGGAAGGACGCATATCATCCAGCTGGATTTTTTCCAGCGCACGCTTACGGGAGGTTGCCTGTTTGGATTTGGAAGCGTTGGCACTGAATCGGGAAATAAATTCCTGCAGCTCTTTGATTTTTTCCTCTTTCTTTTTGTTGGCTTCTTTCATCTGTTTGATAAGAAGCTGGCTGGATTCAAACCAGAAATCATAGTTTCCGGCATACAGCTGGATCTTGCCATAGTCAATATCGGCAGTATGTGTGCAGACCTTATTAAGAAAATAACGGTCATGGGATACAACGATGACAGTATTGTCAAAGTTGATCAGAAATTCTTCGAGCCATTCGATTGCCGGAAGATCCAGATGGTTGGTAGGCTCATCGAGAAGAAGAATGTCCGGATTGCCGAACAGAGCCTGTGCAAGAAGAACTTTGACTTTCTGGCTGCCGGTCAGGTCAGCCATCTGTGTATAGTGGAGCTCGGATTCGATGCCAAGTCCGTTCAGAAGAGTAGCAGCATCAGACTCTGCCTCCCATCCGTTCATCTCTGCGAATTCACCCTCAAGTTCGCTGGCACGGATACCGTCTTCATCTGTAAAATCTTCCTTTGCATAGATCGCCTCTTTTTCCTTCATGATTTCATAAAGTCTGGCATTTCCCATGATAACGGTATCCAGTACGTTGAAGGAATCATATTTGAAGTGGTCCTGCTGCAGGAAGGAGAGTCGCTGGCCAGGAGTGATCACAATATCTCCATTGGTCGGTTCGAGCTGCCCGGAAAGGATTTTAAGGAAAGTAGATTTACCGGCACCGTTTGCTCCGATCAGACCGTAGCAGTTGCCTTCGGTAAATTTGATGTTGACATCCTCAAAGAGGGCTTTTTTGCCAACACGTAAAGTGATATTATTTGCTGAAATCATAAGGTACCTCTTTTCTTCATTATGGTTTCGAATTAAGTTTTCGATCATTGAACAGTAACTGGCCTGTTTTTGGCCATTCATTCCCATTTTACAGTAAAGTGGAGATTTTGCAAGCCTTAAATCATAAAAACATTGAATTTACACAGAGGAATTGCTATAATTTAAGAAAGTTTGCTGGAGAGTTACGGGTAACAGAAAGAGGAAACGGAGTATGTTGATAACCAGAGAATGCGATTATGCTGTGCGGGTGCTCCGCGCAATGGCAGAGGAAAAGAGAGTCAGCGTAAATGAAATCTGTGAAAAAGAACTGATCACAGCACCTTTTGCATACAAAATCCTGAAAAAACTGCAGAAATCAGGAATGGTCAGAGGGTATCGTGGTGTTCATGGGGGATATTCTCTGAACTGTGATCTTGATCAGATAACACTTTATGATGTTTATACAACGATCGATCCGGGAATGTTTATCATTGACTGCCTGGAACCTGGCTATGACTGTGCCAGGAACAGCGCAGACGGACAGAACTGTTCTGTTCACTGTGAACTCGCGGAAATTCAGGAAGAACTGTGCAGGATGCTGAAGCGAAAATCCCTGAAAAAACTTATAAATGGCTAACTTTTTTGTATGTAAATAGATACAGAAAATGCGTAATCCCGATTGGACAATCGCAATAGTGTATGCTATAATAACCAGTGGACTTTTAGACCGTTTCAGTGGTCTGAAATAAATAAAAATTTTCATCATACCTTTAAGGAGGAAAACAAACTATGGCAAGAAAGATGAAAACCATGGATGGTAACCATGCAGCCGCT
>ERZ772884.1065-NODE-1065-length-18583-cov-14.319085_pt1 | contig 18583 bp, 15 predicted proteins | sample MGYA00580574_ERZ772884 | MGnify/ENA primary metagenome ERZ772884 (study PRJEB29015, sample SAMEA2737690) | human gut metagenome | biome: human gut; feature: human-associated habitat; material: faeces | place: China | collected 2012 ... | reverse complement strand
CCGCAGCCGCCGAAGCGGTGCTTAAGCCGCTAGGCGGGAATTGTGCGGTGTTGCCATAGAGAACGCACGGACGAAAAATATTCCGGAAATCCATGTACAAATGATGGAAAACGGCAGCCGAACAACAGACAGCACAAAAGCACCCCCTGCACCAAAAGCACAATGCTTTCCGGTGCAGGGGGTGTTGTGGTTCAGTTCAGCCGGTCAGCCAAAACCATCAATCTTCGATCGTGATTTTGGTGATGACAGGCATCTGTTTGGGCTTGTTCCAGGTTTCAGGGCCGTAAGTGGGCTGGTTGGCAATGGCGTCCAGCACATCAAAACCGCTCTCCATTTCGCCAAAGGCGGCGTAACGGCCGTCCAGCTTGGCAGCATCCTTGTGAACAACAAAGAACTGCGTGCCGGCGGTATCAAAGTCATCATCGCGCGCCATAGAAAGGGCACCGCGGATATGCTTGAGCGGGTTGTTGACGCCATTTTCCGTAAACTCGCCCTTAATATGCCAATCACTGTCCGTCATGATGTCATTGTCCGGCGAACCGCCCTGAATGACATAATCCTTAACGATGCGGCACCAACACAAACCATCATAAAAACCGCTGCGTGCAGTTTTCACAAAGTTTGCCACGGTGAGGGGGGCATATTCCGGGTACAGCGTAAAAACCATAGTACCAAAGTCCCTGGTTTCAATCGTGCAACGCATTAGCCGACCTTCACATCCTTGAAGAACAGATTGCCGGAAGCAGTCATGTAGAAACCGCTGATGTTGTCATGCATCAGGTAGTTGTTGGACTTGTAGTACAGGGGCAGAACAGCGTAATCGTTGGAAACGATAGCGTCAGCCTGCAGGGTCAGCTCAGCAGCCTTGGCCGGATCGTTCTCAGCCTTGACCTGCTCAACCAGAGCGTCATAATCGGCGTTGGAATAGAACAGGTTGTTGGAAGAATCGCCGGTCTTGCACAGGGGCAGGAAGCTCATGGGGTTCACGTAGTCAGCGCTCCAGCCCATGGCAGCAACCTGATAGTTGCCTTTCTGAACGTCGTCATAGAAGATGCTCCACTCGTTGGAGGAAACTTCAACATTGATGTTCAGGTTGTTCTTCAGCATTTCAGCCATAGCTTCAACGACCTTCTTGACGGTGTCGTTGTCGTAGTAGCTCAGGGTCAGAGTGGGGAAGCCTTCGCCGTTGGGGTAGCCAGCCTCTGCCAAGGCAGCCTGGGCGCCCTCAACGTCAGCGGTAGCGGACAGGCCAAAGCTTTCGCGGCCTTCGGTGATATCCTTGCCATCAACAGAGTAGCCGGGGGCCAGGAAGCTGTAAGCGGGCTGTGCATCGACCTGCACAACGTTGTCGATGATGGACTGACGGTCGATGGCCAGGCAGATTGCCTTGCGGACCAGAACGTTGTTCACAGGCTCGGCAGAGCAGTTGAAGTCATAGTAAACAGTGCCGTAGCTGGGGCTGGTCTGCACACCGGCATTCTCGGCCTTCAGGCGGGCAAAGTCAGAGGAAGGAATGCTGGCAACGCCGTCAACCTCGCCGGACTCGTAAGCGGTCAGAGCAGTTGCCTGATCCAGAACGTAGCGGAAGGTGACCTTCTGCAGGGAAACATTCTCAGCATCCCAGTAGTTCTCGTTCTTTTCCAGAATGACGTTTTCGTTCATGCTCATGCTGGCGATCTTGAAGGGGCCGTTGCAGATATAGGTATCTGCTTCGGTGGACCACTTGTCGCCGTTGGCTTCAACGGTGGCCTTCTGAACAGGGGAGAAGGTCCACATGCTCAGGATGTCGATGAAATAGGAGGTGGGCTGGATCAGGGTGATCTCCAGGGTCTTGTTGTCCAGAGCCTTCACGCCCAGGTCGTCAGCGGTGGCGGTGCCGTCGTAATACTCCTGAGCATTCTTGATGTAATCGGTAGCCATGCTGACGTACTGTGCGGCGGTGGCCGGGGTCAGAACGCGCTGAATGGTGTAAACGTAATCTTCAGCGGTCAGGTCGCTGCCATCGCTCCACTTCAGGCCGTCGCGCAGGTGGAAGGTGTAGGTCAGGCCATCGTCGCTGATATCCCAGCTTTCAGCGTTGCCGGGAACCAGGGTGCCGGTGCTGTCATAGGTAACAAGGCCTTCGAAGCAGTTGATCAGAACATACTGTGCGAAGGAGTTGTTGGTCACGCTCGGATCCAGGCCGTCGGGAATGTTGTTCAGAACAAAGGTCAGTTCCTGGGCGGCATCACCGGTAGACTCGGAGGAAGCGGTGGTGGAAGTTGCTTCGCTGCTGGCAGCAGAAGAAACATCGGAGATGTTCTGGGGCTCATTGGAAGCGCCGCAGGCGCTGAGCAAGGAGACCGCCAGCGTGCCGGCAAGAGCGGCACTGATGACTTTCTTTTTCATGTGTATCCCCCTCGAAAAAAAATAATGTATGTTTGCCGTTCCTTTGCACCGGCAGGGCGCAGCAAACCGGGCAGGGGAGCCAAAACGGAACAGCACCGTGTTGCACATCCCGCTTTGGCCGCCGGTACCCGTTTGCGGCAGGCTGCCGGAACAAGAAACGGAGAAACCAAAATAAAAAGGCTTAATACAGGTGGCAGGCCACAAAATGGCCGGGTGCGGCTTCCTTCATGGCCGGGGTCTGCTCGCTGCAAATGGGCTTTGCATAGGGGCAGCGGCCACAGAACCGGCAGCCGGGTTTCGGGTTGACCGGGCTGGGCAGATCGCCCTCCACACCGGCGCTCGCATGGGCGCGGGCCAGCTTGGGGTCCGCGATGGGAATGCAGCTCAGCAAGCCCTTGGTGTAGGGGTGCAGCGGGTTTTTGTAGATCTCTTCGGAATCGCTGCTTTCCACCAGCTGGCCCAGATACATCACGCCGATATCATCCGAAACGTAACGCACCATCGAAAGGTCGTGGGCGATAAACAGGTAAGAGGTACCTTCGGCCTGCTGGTAGTCACGCAGCAGGTTGACGACCTGCGCCTGAATGGAAACGTCCAGTGCGGAGATGGGCTCATCACAGATGACCAGCGCGGGGTTCAGCACCAGGGCGCGGGCAATGCCGACGCGCTGGCGCTGGCCGCCGGAAAACTCGTGGGCATACCGTCCGGCGTGTTCTGCCGTCAGACCAACGCGGTTCAGCATGGCAAAGACTTTTTCGTCAACTTCCTGCTTGCTTTTGCAAACATGGTGGGCTTTCAGCGGCTCGGCAATGATATCGCGCACCGTCATGCGGGCGTTCAGCGAAGCATACGGATCCTGGAAGATCATCTGCATGTTGCGGCGCACCGGCTGCATCTGGCGGGGCTTGAGGTGGGCGATATCCTGCCCGTTGAAGATGATCTTGCCCTGCGAAGGCTCATAAATGCGGATGATGGTGCGTGCGCAGCTGCTTTTGCCGCAGCCAGACTCGCCAACCAGGCCAAAGGTGCGGCCGCGGCGCAGCGTAAAGTTGACGTCATCTACTGCATGAACTTCCGCGTGCGGGCCGACAGAAAAGAATTTTGTCAGGTGCTCTACCTGAAGAATGGGCTGTTCCATTAGTGTGCCTTCCTTTCGGCTTCTGCCAGTTTTTCATGCAGAGGATTGCCCTCGGCCGGGGCGTCCGGCTGCAGCAGCCAGCAGCGTGCCTGACGGCTGCCAACCTGGACAAACGGCGGGCACTCGGCTGCGCAGATGTTGCGCGCAAACTGGCAGCGGGAAGCAAACGGGCAGCCCTTGGGGGGCTTGGTCATATCCGGCGGGCTGCCGGGGATGGACTGCAAGCGCTCGCTCTTATCCTTGGTCAGGCCGGGGATGGAGGCCAGCAGGCCCATGGTGTAGGGGTGCAGCGGGTTTTCAAACAGATCGTTGATCTCCGCTTCCTCCATCACAAGGCCGCCGTACAGAACAACAACGCGGTCGCACAGCTCAGCCACAACGCCCAGGTCATGGGTGATAAAGATGATGCTGGTGCCGTATTCCTCCTGCAGGGAGCGCATCTGTTTCAAAATCTGGTGCTGGATGGTCACATCCAGGGCGGTGGTGGGCTCGTCCGCAATCAGCAGATCGGGGTGGTTGGCCAGCGCCATGGCGATCATGACGCGCTGGCGCATACCGCCGGAAAATTCATGCGGGTAGGATTTCAGCCGCTTTTCGGCTTCGGGAATACGTACTTCGCGGAACAGCTCCAGCGTGGCAGCCTGCAGCTCGTCGCGCTTCATCTCCGGGTGGTGTACATGGATCATTTCGGCAACCTGTTTGCCAACGGGAATCAGCGGATTCAGGCTGGACATGGGGTCCTGAAACACCATGGCGATCTTCTGGCCGCGGATTTCGCGCATCTGCTTATCGCTGACTTTGGTCAGGTCGGTGCCTTCAAATTCAATTTTGCCGTTTTTAATGCGGGCAGTATCGGCCAGCAGGCGCAGGATGGACATGGAAGTAACGCTTTTGCCGCTGCCGGATTCACCAACAATACCAAGGATCTCGCCCTTATGCACTTCAAAGCTGACGCCGCGCACAGCCTGCACTTCGCCGGAGGAAGTCATAAAGGAGGTTTTCAGATCCTCTACCTTCAAAATCGTCTCGCTCATTTTGCTCTCCTTACTTCTTCAGCTTCGGGTCCAGTGCATCACGCAAACCATCGCCGACAAAGTTAAAGGCAAACATGATCACACAAATCATCAAAGCAGGGATCAACAGCTCGTGCGGGCTGGTGCGCAGGTTGGCAGATGCATCGTTGCACATGGTGCCAAGGCTGGCCAGCGGGGGCTGCAGGCCGATGCCCAAATACCCCAGGAAAGCCTCCATAAAGATGGCAGAGGGGATGAGCATGGTAATGGTAACAAGGATGGAGCCGAGCGCGTTGGGAATCAGGTGGTCAAACAGAATCGTTGTGGCAGAGGAACCAATGGTCTTGGCGGCAAGAACGAATTCCTGCTGCTTCAGGCTCAGGATCTGGCCGCGCACAACACGGGCCATATCCACCCAGTACACGCTGCCCAAGGCAACAATGATGCTCTGGATACCGGCACCCAGCACCTGCATGATCAGGATAACATACAGCGTCAGGGGAATGGTGGAGATAATATCCACAATACGCATCATGATCATATCCACGGTGCCGCCCAGGTAACCGGAAATACCGCCGTACAGAATGCCGATGATGAGGTTGACGAACGCAGCCATCAAGGCAACCAGCATGGAAATGCGGGTGCCGTACATCAGGCGGGTCAGCACATCGCGGCCCAGGGCGTCAGTGCCAAGGATGTAGGATTTGTTCCACATCGTCTTGGACGGGTAGATGCTGCCGGTGGCTTCATCGGCAATGACATAGGGGCTGCCGCCGTAATACAGGGCAACCTCGGTGCCGTCGGCATCAAAGATGGTCATGGATTTATCGGATTCATCGCGCACCTTGCGCAACTGGCCGCTCAGTTTGCCGTCCGGGGTAACGGAGATGACTTTCAGGGCGGTGGTAATGTACAGGTAGTCGCCGTTGGGGATCTGGTAAACCTTCATGACCGGCGGAACGTTGACAACTTCCAGATTCTGCACGGAGTAATCATACGGGGTAAACAGGGGGCCGACCAATGCAAAAAGCATCAGGGCGATAATAATTACAAAACCGGCGATGGCCGTCGGCTTGCGGCGGAAACGGAACCAGACGTCACCTGCAAAAGTGCGGCTTTTGGACCAGATTTTTTCACGGTCGCTGTTATCGGTAGCAAGCGGTTCCCACTTGTTCTGTGCGGTTAAATCTGCCATAAGTGTTTTCACCTTTCCTCAACATTACGCGTCAAACTTGATTCTGGGGTCGATCAGGCAGTAGAAGATATCGACCAAAAGCACCATTGCCATCAGGAACGCAGCAAAGAAGATGGTAACGCCCATGATGGTGGTATAGTCGCGCTGGGTCACGCTGTTTACAAAGTAATAGCCAATGCCGGGAATGGCGAAGATCTTTTCTACAACAAAGCTGCCGGTCAAAAGGCCAGCCACCGTGGGGCCAAGCACCGTGATGACGGGGATCAGCGCATTGCGCAGGGCATGCTTGGTAACAACGGCGAACTCGGTCAGGCCCTTGGCGCGGGCGGTGCGGATGTAATCCTGGCCCATAACTTCCAGCAGGCTGGAGCGCATCAGGCGGGCCAGGTAGCTGACGGAATAGCCGCCCATGGCGATGACGGGCAGGATGTAGCTCTTCCAGCTGTCCAGGCCGAAGGTAGGCAGTACGTTCAGCTTAAAGGAGAATACATAGATCAGCACGGAGGCGATCACGAAAGACGGAATAGTAACGCCGATGGTGGCAATGGCCATCAGCAGCATATCCTGCCATTTGCCGTTTTTCAGCGCGGCCAGTATGCCCATGGGGATGGAGGTAAGCAGCACAAACACCAGGGTGACAAGGCCCAGCTTGGCGGATACCGGCGCACCGGTGGCAATAAAATCGTTGACGGTTTTGCCGGTATATTTATAGGAAGGGCCGAAATCGCCATGCAGCAGGCTGCCCAGATATTTGACAAACTGCACCGGCATGGGCTGGTCCAGGCCGTACTTGGCTTCCATGGCCTGGGTAACCTCTTCCGGCACGCCCTTGGTGTTGGTGAACGGGCCACCGGGAATGGAGTGCATCAGGGTGAAGGTAATCAGAATGATCATGAACATGGCAATGATCATGGTTCCGATGCGCTTCAGGATAAATTTAACCATTACGTTTTCCTTCTTTCGTGTGCACGGCCGCCGCACAGGGAATGGCGCCCCGACGGCTGCTCTGTGGCCATAGTGTGCACATGCGTTGTTCCTGGCGGCGGTACAGACTGACAATCCAGCCGCCTTATAATTATCTTATTATATAGCGGCAGCTTGCGGTTGTCATCAATTTTTATTCATATTTTTTTTACCTTTATAAAAATATCCGATTTACATACAAAACAAACAGCGACGGTGAAAAAATGTGTAGAATAAGACCATGGATTATGAGGGAAAAAGCGATAAGCAAAGCAAATGTGTCCTTGTGATGAGGACAAAAAAAGAGAAAATATGGGAATGAATGCAGTATTGCCGACCCGGAAAGTTGGAAATTCCAGCGGGGCGGGCTTTGTATGGGCGGTTTAACGGTTTAACGCTCTAGTGAATCGCTGTGATGGTTGAAACAAAGAGCAATGCTCTGCCGCTGGAACGTGGGAAAGCGCTTCCGGCGCAAAATCGTGGGATCACTGCGGAATGGCAGGGGAACAAGCAGCGTACAAGGGGATGTGGTGGACTGTTTATGTGCGGAAAAAGGAAAAGTGAGACGAATGGAGGCGGACGGAGAAGATACATAAGCCCAAAGGGATGCCCAACTCATCAAGTAGTGAAACACGGCGCGAAAAAGCATAACGGCCACAGCGAGATGGCCGAAACACAGACCAAAACGCAAAAAGGCAATGGAAACGCAGCAAAATAGCAGAGGTGAGGAACAACAGAGCAAAATATCTGTCCTTGAATGGAATACACAAAATACAGGGAGTGGAAACGGCGTATGCAAGCCCGCCAAAACTGTATATATAACGCAAAAGCTTGAATATATATACAGTTTAACGGTAAAGACTCCTCCGATGATAAAAGCGTAAAAATCGGCTATCCATGGCACAGGAAGCCAGGATGGCGGCAGGCGCTGCAAAGTCAAAAGGTGCAGAATCTTTCCCGATATGTCCTCTATTCAAAAACATTTTTGCTCTGCATCCCCGATTCCCGCACCTGTTCGGGGGGAGTTTTGGTATTTCCGTATCAGATAGAAAACAGCTGGCCTGTGCTGCGGCAGTACAGATTTGCGGGGCGTTCTGCTTTCCCTATACCGCAGGGGGGCTGCATATTGCAGAAAAATTACCGTTTCCCCGGTGCAGAATGGATGGCATATTCATTTATAGTGTGATAGAACGATTTCATTGTGTTAGTCTAAACTAATGTGGCGGTAAAGAGCAGCACCACGAAAGAATGGCTGCCGGAAACCATGCTGGAACCCACGGTCCACAGCAGAATGTTAACCCCCGTCACAAAAGCGCTGGCATGAAGTGCATCGGGCGCAAAATTCCAGCCATCCTCACCCTCAATACGGTTATAAAGTTATAAGCAGCCTGAAGGCATTGCCGCACATGGTACCGGGAGAATCTTTAAGTGATTTAAGGAGATTTAGAGATAGGAATGGGGCGATGGGCAGAATGTTTAAGCCAAACACGTAATTTCGCTAAAGCTCTGTTTAGCGAAATATAGAGGAGAGACAGAACAATACAGTATCAAGATTTTCATCTCATTTTGATACTGTACAATACGATCGGAAGTCTGCTGGATCATTACTTTTGTGGCGTTAATCTGGCTTTGCGTTTCCGGTTCATATCGCGCAGGTCAATGCCGTCTGCCAGAATGCCGCCAGAAAAGCTGGCGTGCGCCGCTGCACAGGCTGCGCTGGCTTCGTCACCATCAGCATTATGCTTTTGATGGACCCTGCAGTGGATGCAGTGGGCGGCTGGACAACGCGGACGATGTATCAGAGATCATGCAGCGCTCACCTGTCGGTTCCCGTTTTGCCGTATCATTCTGCTGCTTTAACAAGAACGAAAATCTTTACGGCGGCAAAGAAATGCTGTATACTAAGGTGTAAAGACACCTTGGAGAAAATACTGTGGACAGGGAGCAAATGCTATGAATGACGAAAAAATCACCCTTGATCTTGTGATTGATGTGCAGAAAGATTTTATTACCGGGGCACTGGCCAACACACAGGCGCAGGCCAATGTGGCGCACCTGGCAGAGACCGCGCGGGCACACGCGCAGGCCGGGCACTGGATGTTCTTTACCCGTGATACCCACCAGGACAACTACCTGACCACGCGGGAGGGCCGCAGCCTGCCGATCGAGCACTGCATTGAGGGTGAGGATGGCTGGAATTTTGCGCCCGAACTGGAAAACGTCATGGCGGACACCGAGCCGGAAGTGTGCCACATTGTGGACAAACCCACGTTCGGCAGTTATATGCTGCCCAGTGAGATTCTGGATGAACTGATGGCACACAACAAGGCTGTTGAAGATATTGAAAAAATTGTTATTTATGGCTACTGCACCGATATCTGCGTGATTAGCAACGCCATGGTACTGCGTGCAGCTTTCCCGGAAACAGAGATCGAAGTTTTGTCGGACTGCTGCGCCGGGGTAACGCCCCAGAGCCACCAGACCGCGCTGGATGCCATGCGGGCCTGCCAATTTACAATCATATAATAGGTGATGAAATAAAAAATACCGTGCAGCTTTTTTTGAACTGCACGGTATTTTTATCTGTTTGTCAGCTGACGCAGCTGGTTCAGGTCCTCCCGCGTATCCACATCCCTCAGTTCGGCATCGTTCCGGGTGGACACAAGGCGGACTGAACCGGGGTGGGCCCGCGCAACGGCATTGCCGCCGCGGCCATCCGGCAGGTGAAGCAGCTCCGAAAAATAATCCGCGCCGAACAGCACTGGGCTGCCGGGGGTGCCATCGGCAGCGCACAGCCGCACAATGGCATCGGGGGCCGCTGCCAGCGCCAGTGCTTCCACACTTTGCTGCGTGAGCAGCGGCTGGTCCCCCGGCAGAAACAGGCAGCCGCGCAAAGCGGGCTCTTTTCCCAGCAATGCCGCCAGCCCCAGCCGGACCGTATCGCTGCGGTAGGGTTGCGCGTGGCGCAGAACGGGGACGCCCTGCGCGTTACAGAGCGCCTCAACCTCTTCCGAGCGGGTCACGACAATGCGGCAGGCCAGCAGCGGCAGGGCGGCTAAAGCCAGCGCATTGGCGATCAGCGGTGCACCGCAAAAATCCGCCATCAGCTTGTTTCCGCCGAACCGCCGCCCCAGCCCGGACGCCATGACCACGCAGCCGAGAGCGGGCGCGGGATCGTCCAAATCCACCACAAAGGCATCCTGCCGGGCGCACAGTGCGGTTAAAAATGGGGTATCCTGCTTACGCACAATAGCGAGAACGCGCTTTGCATCCAGCAGCGCTTCCACTGCCTGCCGGAATTCGGGGCAGCTATTTTCCAGGTAACCGAGTTCATCCAGCACCGCCCATTCGCTCTCCCCTGCCGCCATGCGGTGCAGGGCGGGTACTCCCAGCAGCAAAAAGCCGTCCGCTACGGGGCGCATCCGGTTTTCGCCTGGGGGCAGTGCCGGGTCAAAGCGGCCGATCACCGCTATTTTTCCGCCCACACTTTCTCGAATTTCCACACGGTCCGCAGGGTACGCTGCTGTGGTAATTTCCTGTGCCCCGGGGCAAAGCAATGGCACCAGCGCACGCAGCAGGGTGGTTTTTCCCGTACCGCGCCCGCCGGTCAACAGCAGGTGGCGCTTACCGCTCGCCCGGAAAGAACTTATAATAGAGCTCGCGGTCAGTCTGTACACAGGCATCACGGTAAGCCTCATACCTTTCCATAAAATTGCGGGCTTCATCCGTCAGGGTGCTGCCCCCGCCGCCGCGCCCGCCAATGGTTTTGCGGGTCAGCGCAAAGCCCAATTCTTTTTCCGCCCGCTTGACCATGCGCAGCGCTTTGGAGTAAGAAAGCCCCATGGCCTGTGCCGCCGCCCGCAGTGAGCCGGTCTCTTCAATCCGGTGCAGCAGGCGGCAGGGGCCTTCGCCAAAAAAGCGCTCGCCGATATCATCGCAGAGCATCACACAAATCTTCGGTTTCATTTTTCTTTCCTCACAACGGCAGCAGCGCCAGCCGCACCCGGCCCGTGCGGTCGGTCACGGGCACCAGTTCCAGCGGGCCGTATACTGCTGCCAGCGCGGATTGCAGCGCTTCAACCGGGTCGGTTCTGGGGTACAGCATAGCTCCAACCTGCCCGTTTTGCAGCACGATCAGCGTATCGCACCAGTCCAGCATCAGCATGGGGTCATGCAGGCAGATCAGCGCTGTTTTGCCGCTTGCATGCACAAATTCTGCCAGCAGCGCCGCCATATGGCTGCGGTTGGCAAGGTCCAGGGCGCTGTCCGGTTCATCCAGTAGCAGCAAAGGCGCATCCTCCACAAAGGTACGTGCCAGAATACAGAGCTGGCGTTCGCCGCCGCTCAGCGTCAGGTAGTCCTGCTCGGCTTTATCCGCCAGGCCTACCGTGCGCAGGGCTTCTTCCGCTGCCGCACACATGGCAGCGGTGGGGCTTTGCAGCACGCCAAGGCGGGGGTTGCAGCCCATCAGCACAACTTCCCGTGCAGACATGGACACCGAAATTCCGCTTTGCTGCGGGATGTAACTGACCGTTTGTGCCAGACACCTGGTAGAAAGGCTTTCCAGCGGCACACCATCCATCAGGCAGCACCCCGTATGGGGCAAAAGCCCGGCCACTGCGCGCAGCAGGGTGGTTTTTCCGCTGCCGTTCGCCCCCAATATTCCCACCAGCTGGCCGGGGGTATCTATCGTAAAATGAACATTTTGCAGGATGTTCTTATCGCCAAGACGGACGGCCAGATTCTCCACAGTGAACATTACCGCGTCTCCCTCCCCGGCTTTATAATAAGGTAGAGCAAAAACGGAACACCCAGCAGCGAGGTGAAGATACTGACCGGCAGTTCGGTTGCCGCCACCGTTTTGGCAATGGTATCCGCCGCCAGCAGCAGCGTGCTGCCCACCAGCCCGCTGAGCAGGCTGGTGGAGCGGCGGTTGTGCCCCGCCAGCAGCCGCGCACAGTGGGGGGCCAGCAGCCCGACAAAGCTGATCAGCCCAGTCACGCTGACAACCGCGGCCACCACCAGCGTTGCCAATGTCAGCAGCAGAAAACGCATCCGCCCCACCGGAACCCCCAGCAGCCGCGCTTCATCCTCTTCCACGGATAAAAGCATCGCCTGACGGTGCAAAGCAAAAATTACGGCGCAGCAGAAAATAACCATTGGAACGGGGAACCACACCCGGCTTTGCGTTACCCCCGCCAGGCTGCCCATGATCCAATATTCAATGCTGGCCAGCTCTTTTTCCGGGTCAGCAGTCAGCTTTAGCAGCATCAAAAGAGTTTGCGCCAGCGCATGTACGGCAATGCCCGCCAGCACCAGGTTCATCTTGCTGCGCCCCGGCGCGGCGGCCGCCAAGCCAAGCGAGAGAAACACCGCTGCCAGCCCGCCCGCAAAGGCGCATACCGTGGTGCTCAGCGTGCCCGAAGAGACAAACAAGATGGCAAATGCCGCGCCAACGCTGGCCCCCGACGATACCCCAATGATATCCGGGCTTGCCAGTGGATTGCGGAAAACAGTCTGGTACACAAAGCCCGCCACGCCAAGACCGAACCCGCCCGCCAGCGCCATCACGGCACGGGGCAGGCGCAGTACCGTAAAGGTGCGCACTGCCATAGCGTCCCCCGCCAGCAGTGCCTGCAGGGTTATGGGATAACGGCCGAAATAAAGTGCCGCACCAAAGGCCATAAAAACGCAGAGCGTTGCGCCCAGAAGGCACAGCGCCGTGCGTTTGCGGTTATTATTCATAAGATTCGGGGGTAAAGCCATAGAAGCTACCATAGAATTCATCGGCAGCGGCGTGGTAATACTCCTCGGTCACCTGCTCCGGGTGCAGCACGCTGGCAAGATAAACACTGCCAAGGAAGCTGGCCGGCACGGGGGAATCCACAGCCTCAACAGCGTGGGGCAGCTGGTAAACATGGCTCTCCTTGACGGCGGTGCAGTCCGCCAGGGCGGCATCGTTCAGAACAGAATCAACGTCATATTCAGCATCGGATGCCAGAATGATGTAATCGGGGTTCCAATCCAGGATCTGCTCATAGGAAACTTCGGCCCAGTAGGTATCTTCCACGCTGGCGGCGACGTTTGTGCCGTTGGCGTTTTCGATCATCGTGTTCTGATACATGGCGGGGCCTGCGGTTTCCAACACGGAGCTGTTGCCTGCCAGGTAAACGCTGGGGGCATCGGTGCCGGCAACGGCTTCGGCCAGGGCGGCCAGGTTGCTGTCAATGGCCATTTCCAGCTCCTCGCCGCGGGCGGTGGTGTTGGTTGCCTGTGCCAGCAGCTCGATCGCGCCGAACAGGCCGGCCTGGTTTTCCGGCTTAACAGCCAGCACGGTCAGGCCCATTTCCTCCATCTGGGGGATGGAATCCTTGAGCTTGGCGGGCACGATGACAAGATCCGGGGCCAGCGCAGCGCAGCCTTCCAGGTCAAACTCTTTGGCGGTGCCAATGCTGGGCAGGGACTGGATCTCCGGGGCGGACAGGCTGTAGATGTTGCGTTTGTCGGCTTTGGCTTCCACGCCAACCAGCTCGTTCTGCACGCCCAGCGCAATCAGCAGGCTGGTGGAAATGTAGTAGCCGCTGGCAAGGGTTTTGGGTTCTTCCTCAATGGTAACTTCGCGGCCCAGCTGGTCGGTAACGGTCAGCGGGTAGGTAACCGCCGTTTCGGCGGCAGGTTCTTCCGGTGCAGCAGTGGCTTCCGGGGCTGCGGTAGCCTCTACGGAAGCAGCCTCGCTGGCTGCGGTACTGCTGGCAGCAGCGGTGCTGCCGCAGGCTGTCAGTGCCATAGCGGCGGCCAGCAGCAGGGCGGTCATTTTGGTCATTTTCATGTTCCTTACTTCCTTCTAAAACCAATATTCCGTTGTGTTTTTCAAACAACAACGGAATTATAGCAGAATTTGTGGTAAAATAAAAGTGGTACTACACAAAAGTATGATTTTACCCAAAAACGGAGAGCATTCTATGATAACGATTCGAGAATATGCCCGCCCCGCCACACTGGAAGAAGCATGGCAGCTGAACCAGAAGCACCCGAACCGGGTGCTGGGAGGGATGCTGTGGCTGAAAATGGAAAAAATCAGCGTTGGCACAGCCATTGACCTATCTGCGCTGGGGTTGGATACCATTGAAGAAACCGATACCGAATTTGTCATTGGCGCCATGGCAACGCTGCGCAGCCTGGAAACCCACGCCGCGCTGAACGCGGCCACCAACGGCGCCATGCGGGAGGCCGTGCGCCATATTGTGGGGGTGCAGTTCCGCAACTGCGCCACCGTGGGCGGCAGCGTGTACGGGCGGTTTGGCTTTTCAGACGTATTAACGCTGCTGCTGGCGCTGGACTGCGATGTGGAGCTGTACAAAGCAGGCCGGATGCCCATTGCACAGTTTGCCGCCCTGCCCTATGACCGTGATATTTTGACCCATGTTTACATAAAAAAGACGCCGGGGCTTGCCGTGCATTACCAGTCTGTGCGGGCCACCCAGACGGACTTCCCGATTTTGACCTGCGCTGCTGCACGCACGGCGGATGGAGCCTACCGCTTTGCCATCGGTGCACGCCCCATGAAAGCCATGCTTGTCTGCCCCACGGCCGCCCCGGATGAGCTGCCCGCCGCCGTACAGGCTGCGGTGCCCACCGGCAGCAACCTGCGCGGCAGTGCCGCCTACCGCACCCATCTGGTGGGGGTGCTTGTCAAGCGTGCCGTACAGGCACTGGGGAACCTGGAGGTGCTCTGATGCAAATTCATTTTACGTTGAACCATAAAAAAACAGCTGCTGAGATCGCCCCTGATACCCTGCTGATTGATCTGGTGCGCTCTTTAGGCTGCAAAAGCGTCAAGCGCGGGTGCGAAACCGCCAACTGCGGGCTGTGCACCGTGTTTTTGGACGAAAAGCCGGTGCTTTCCTGCTCTGTACTGGCGGCGCGGGTGGATGGCCGCAGCGTTACCACACTGGAGGGCCTGCAGGAGGAAGCCGCTGAGTTCGGCGCGTTCATCGCTGACCAGGGGGCCGAGCAGTGCGGCTTCTGCAACCCCGGCTTTATCATGAATGCGCTGGCCCTTTTCCGCGAAAAACCCGACCCCAATGAGGAGGAGATCAAGGAATACCTTGCGGGCAACCTTTGCCGCTGCTCCGGGTACGAAGGCCAGCTGCGCGGGATCCAGAACTTTTTGGCGTGGAAAAAATCAAAGGAGGCTGCCCAATGAAAACTGTGAACCAGCCTGTGCGCAAGAAGGACGCCATGCAGCTTGTAACCGGCCAGCCTGTGTACATGGATGATGTTATCCCGCAGGACTGTCTCATCGTCAAGCTGCTGCGCTCCCCCCACGCCAATGCGATCGTCAAAAATATTGATACCTCCCGCGCCATGCTTGTGCCCGGCATGGAGGTGATTTACACCTGGAAAGATGTGGACCAGAACGCCCGCCGCTACACCCAGGCGGGCCAGACCTACCCCGAAATGAGCCCTTACGACCGCCTTGTGATCGACCGCCATGTCCGCTTTGCCGGGGATGTTGTTGCGATCCTTGCGGGCAAAGACGAAAAATGCGTCGATAAGGCGATGAAGCTGATTCAGGTGGAATATGAAGTTCTGCCCGCGGTGCTGGATTTCCACACAGCGCTCGATAACCCTATTCTTGTGCACCCGGAGGATAACTGGGAAGCCCTTGTTCCCGGCATCGGAGCTGACAAGAACCGCAACCTCTGCGCCCACGATGAATCCGGCGAGGGTGATATTGAGGCGGTGTTGGCTGGGTGCGATGTGGTCATTGACCACACCTACCACACCCGCGCCTGCCAGCAGGCCATGATGGAAACTTTCCGCACTTATTGCAGCATTGATGCTTACGGGCGGCTGAATGTGCTCAGCTCAACGCAGATCGTGTTCCATTGCCGCCGCATTTTGGCAAACGCCCTGCACATCCCCAAATCCATGATCCGCGTTGCCAAGCCGCGCATCGGCGGCGGGTTCGGCGCAAAACAGACGTCAGTGTGCGAGGTTTACCCTGCCTTTGTTACCTGGAAAACGAAGAAGCCCAGCAAGATCATCTATACCCGCTTTGAAAGCCAGACGGCTTCAACCCCGCGCCATGAGATGGAGATGCACGTGCGGCTGGGCGCAACAAAGGACGGCATCATCAAGGGCATTGACCTGCACACCCTTTCCAACACCGGCGCTTACGGTGAGCACGGCCCCACAACGGTGGGGCTTTCGGGCCACAAGTCCATCCCGCTGTACGGCAAGGCCGAAGCGTTCCGCTTTGTCAGCGATGTTGTTTACACCAACCACATGTCATCGGGTGCGTACCGCGGGTACGGCGCAACCCAGGGTCTGTTTGCGGTGGAATCCGCTGTGAATGAGCTGGCCGACAAATTGGGGATGGACCCGTTCGAGCTCCGGCAGCGCAACATTGTCCATGAGGGCGATGTTATGCCCGCCTACTATGGCCAGGTCAACACCAGCTGTGCGCTGGACCGCTGCCTGAAAACCGTGCATGACAGGATGGATTGGGACCATAAGTACCCCGTGCGCGAGATCGGCAACGGCAAGGTGCGTGCTGTTGGCATGGGCATGGCCATGCAGGGCTCCGGCATCGACCATGTGGACGTGGGCAGCGCCACGCTGAAAATCAACGACGACGGGTTCTATACCCTCTCCATCGGCGCAGCGGATATGGGCACCGGCTGCGATACGATCCTGGCGCAGATCGCTGCCGAAGTGCTGGAATGCCCGCTGGAAAACATTGCGGTTTTGGGCGCAGATACCGATTCTTCCCCCTATGATTCCGGTTCCTATGCGTCCAGCACAACCTATGTGACCGGCAAGGCCGTGGAAAAGTGTGCGCTGGAACTGAAAGATAAGATCTGCACCCTGGGGGCACAGATGCTGGGGTTGGACAAAGCCGCCGTGCTGTTTACCGGCGATGCCGTGACGAGCGAGGATGGCACCCAGCGCGTACCGCTGGCCAGTATTGCAGCGGCATCCCAGTGCGGCAACACGGTGGCGCTGGAAGCCACCGTGACCCACAGCTCGGAGATTTCGCCCCCGCCGTTTATGGTTGGCGCCGCCGAAGTGGAAGTTGACCTGGAAACCGGCGAAGCCCAGGTGGTGAACTATGTGGCCGCGGTCGACTGCGGTACCCCTGTAAACCCGAACCTGGCCCGCGTGCAGGCCGAGGGCGGCATTTTGCAGGGCATCGGCATGGCGCTGACCGAGAATGTGACCTACAATGACCGCGGCATGCCGCGCGAAAGCTCCCTGATGCAGTACAAGATCCCCTGCCGCACTGATATTGGACATATTGACGTAAGTTTTGAGAGCAGCTACGAGGGTACCGGCCCGTTTGGCGCAAAGTCCATCGGTGAGGTCGTCATCAACACCCCGCTGCCCGCCGTGGCCGATGCCATCTACCACGCCACCCACAAACGCTTTTATGAGCTGCCCATCACCCGCGAACAGATCGCAATGGCGGTGGAAAAGTGAGTGACGGGGGGCTTGCGCCAGGAGATGCAATGGCGTTTGCTTTATAAGCATACGGTTTGCTTCATTTTTTCCCTATCATAATCAAAACGCAGAAGCAATACAACAGCCACAACGGGCAAGCCCGCTGTGGCTGTTGCTTTTGGTGCCCTTTTTCACGCGGTAAGAAGAGCGTTCCCATTTATTTTGATTGTATCGTTGATACTGCCATTATAATGCCGCCGTGAGATAACAATAGCCCGGTATCCGCTTTGCTCCAAAAAGTGCGGTACCGGGCTGTGGCGATATTCTCCTGCTTATTTCCATCCGCGGGCGGTGGGATCCAGCATTTCGGCGGCGGAATAGATCAGCGCGTTGCAGATGGCCGCCGCCACATTGCTGCCGCCCTTGCGGCCCATGGCAACAATGGCGGGCACGCCGTGGCTTTCGCACACGGCAAACAGGCGCTCCTTGCTTTCCACCACGTTCACAAAGCCCACCGGCACACCGATAACCAGCGCCGGGCGCAGACCGTTTTCAATTTTCTCGGCAATCGTCAGCAGGGCGGTAGGGGCGTTGCCCACGGCCAGCACGGCGCCGGGGTACTTGTGCAGAAACTTCTCCAGCCACAGCACGGACTCGGCGTCCAGATGGTTGGTGGGCTCGTCGAGAAGCAGCAGATCGGGGGCCTCGAGCAGCAGACGGCACAGCGCCACGCGACGACGCTCGCCGCCGGAGAGCACATTCACCGGCATGTCGGGGTCGGGGCACTGCAGCGCGTCCATGGCCTGGGACAGCTGGCTGTCCAGATCCCAGCCGTTGGCCGCGTCGATGGCGTCCTGCAGCTTGCCCATTTCCTCCATAAGCGCGTCGAAGTCGGCGTCGGGCTCGCCCATGAGCGTGCCGATCTCGTTGAAGCGGGCGATGTTGGCCTTCACGTCGGCGAACGCCATCTCGATGTTCTCAAGGACGGTCTTGTCCTCGTCCAGCGGCGGCTCCTGCTGCAGGATGCCCACCGAGTAGCCAGGGGTCAGGCGCGCGTCGCCGTTGCTGACCTCCTCGATGCCGGCCATGATCTTGAGCAGGGTCGACTTGCCCATGCCGTTCGGGCCCACCACGCCGATTTTCGCGCCGGGATAGAACGACAGGGTGACATCATCGAGGATGACCTTGTCGCCGTGCGCCTTGCGCGCCTTGTACATTTGGTAGATGAACTCTGCCATGATGCTCCTTTATGTTTGACACGGCGGCATTGCCCGCCGAAAAAGCCGTTCCTTTGATTTAACCATATACCGGCGGAAAGGCATATCACCCTTCGCCAAATGCACGCGAACGCAGGCCATCCTCCTCAAGCGAGTTCGACGCCGGAAAACCCGAGTTCAAAGTTCCTTTTGCTAAGCGCGCGAACGCGAACCTTCCGCCCCA
>ERZ772884.1055-NODE-1055-length-18680-cov-29.899490_pt1 | contig 18680 bp, 15 predicted proteins | sample MGYA00580574_ERZ772884 | MGnify/ENA primary metagenome ERZ772884 (study PRJEB29015, sample SAMEA2737690) | human gut metagenome | biome: human gut; feature: human-associated habitat; material: faeces | place: China | collected 2012 ... | reverse complement strand
ATAACAAGATGACTCCTGATGAGCAGGATAGAATTATTGAAGTGATTAGAAGTTGCTTTGAGTAATATAAGGGGTAGGGATTATTTGTGTTAAAGAAAAAAGTAATAGGTTGTATTGCAACTGGTGCAGTAGCAGCTATCGCAATAACATCTAAAGTGATGGAAAATAAAGCTAAAAAGACTACATATGTAGCTGAAGCTGTTGATCCAATTCTTCCTAGAAAGATGGGAATATATGAAAAGTATGTCAAAAGAGGAATTGATGTGGTTTGTGCTACAGGTGCAATTGTAGTGTTCAGTCCTATATATTTGGGTGTTTCTCTATTAGTAAAAACTAAACTTGGATCACCAGTATTATTTACTCAAGATAGACCAGGTTTAATTGGTCCTGATGGAAAAGAAACAATATTTAAGATGTATAAATTCCGTTCTATGACTGATGAAAGAGATGAGAATGGTGATTTACTTCCAGATGATGTGAGATTAACTAAGTTTGGTAAATGGTTAAGAAATACTAGTTTAGATGAATTACCCGAAGCATTTAATATTCTAAATGGGACTATGTCAGTTATTGGACCAAGACCACAGCTAGTTAGAGATATGGTATTTATGTCTGATGAACAAAGAATGCGACATACTGCAAAACCAGGGCTTAGTGGGTTAGCTCAAGTAAATGGACGTAATGCGATTTCTTGGGAAGATAAGATTGACTGGGATTTGAAATATATTGATAAAGTAAGTTTTAAAGGAGATTTTAAAATTATTTTTGATACTGTGATGAAGGCATTTATAAAGCAGGAAGGCATAACACAGGATGATATGGCTACTGCAGAGGATTATGGTGATTATCTACTAAGAACTGAGAAAGTAGATCCAAAAGAATATAAAGATAAACAGTACATAGCAAAGAAAATTCTAAATGGAGAAGATGGGATTGAAAGGGTAAAAGGGTTAGTATCCATTATTATGCCTTCCTACAATACTGCTCCATTTATCGAAGAAACTATACAATCAGTATTAAATCAGACATATACAAACTGGGAATTAATTATTGTAGATGATTGTTCAACTGATAAAACTGATGAGATACTTCAAACGATTATAGATGATCGTATTTGTTATTATAAGAACGAAGTGAATTCTGGTGCTACAGTAAGTAGAAATAAAGCACTAAGAGAAGCTAGAGGACAATGGATTGCTTATCTTGATTCTGATGATCTATGGATGCCAGATAAGTTAGAAAAACAGATTAGATTCATGGAGACTAATGGATATGCATTTTCTTATACAAACTATGAAGAAATTGATACTCAAGGTAACAAAACAGGTATTACAGTTACAGGTCCTAAAAAAATAACAAAAACAGGTATGTTTAATTATTGTTGGCCTGGATGTCTTACTGTAATGTTTGATGCAAGTAAAATTGGACTCATTCAGATAGAAGATATAAAGAAGAATAATGATTACGCAATGTGGTTAAAAGTATGCCGTAAAGCTGATTGCTATTTGCTTGATGAAATCTTAGGTCAATATAGAAAAGGTCGTGTTGGAAGTATTAGTACACATAGTATTAAGACAATGATTGGATGGCATTATAAACTATTTAGGAATGATGAAAATCAAACACCAATCAATGCATTTATTAATACAATTCGTAATCTATTATTTGGTTTTTTAAAAAAAATTAGTTATGTTGAAAGGAATGGCAATGTTAAGAATAATCATAAATAAAATCATTCATAGAATGGAACTTTTATATGCTAATTCTTCATATGAACGTAAACGTCACTACTTAATAAAAAATGGTGCAACAATTGGCGAAAAAACAAGATTAAATTGTCATGTAGATGCTTTTGGGACAGAGCCATTTTTAATTACAGTTGGAGAAGATTGTTTATTTGCATCAGGTGTAAATTTTATAACTCATGATGGAGCAATAAAAGTATTGAATTCCATGGGAAAATTTGATGGAAAACGAATGGATAATATAGCGCCTATTGTTATTGGAAACAATGTATATATTGGTATGGGGGCTTATGTGATGCCAGGAGTGAAAATAGGAAACAATGTAATTATTGGAGCAAATTCGATTGTTACAAAAGATATTCCTGACAATAGTGTGGCCGTAGGTTGTCCAGCAAGAACAATAAAAACAATAGATGAATATTATGAGAAAGTAATCTCTAATGGTAGATTATATCCAACAGCTGGAATGTCAATAAAGGAAAAGAGAGCATATTTTGATAAATTGAAAACGAAGGGTGACAACAATGAATTTTAATGATTTTAAATATAACATAAGAAGAAAAATGCAGATTTTAGGGTATAGACTGACTTCTCCTACATTTATGTCAAAAGCTTATTTTAGATTAGTATTAAAAAAGAAACTTGATCTAAAAAATCCAAAGACTTTTAATGAAAAAATTCAATTATATAAGTTGAAGTACTGTCCAAATAATAAAACCATCATTGAATGCACTGACAAGTATAGAATAAGAAACTATTTAAAAGAAAAAGATCTTTTAAATTATGCAGTTCCTTATGTTGGATATTGGGATAAGGTAGAAGATATCCCATGGGATAAACTACCAAACCAGTTTGTATTAAAGTGTAATCATGGTTGTGCGTATAATATTATTTGTTCGAATAAAAATGAATTAAATATTAGTGAAGCAAAAAAATTACTTTCAAAATGGTTAAAAGAGGATTTTAGTGAATTTAATGCTGAACCGCATTATAGTCAGATTAAGAGAGGAATAATCTGTGAAGAGTATTTAGGAGATGGTAGTAGTGAATTCTTAATAGACTTTAAAATTCATTGTTTTAACGGAGTGCCTGAGTTTGTATTGATTTGTTCTGGAAGAGCTCAGAGAAGTGCAGAATATATTTATTATGATTTAAATTGGAATGAATTACCTTATTCTAATACAGAGTCTTCACATTTTAGTAGACCAAGTAGTTTTTCAGAAATGATTAATGTCTGTAAAGTTATTGCTAAAGATTTTCCATTTGTACGTGTTGATTTTTATGAAGTGAATGGTCGTCCTTATATTGGTGAGTTAACATTTGTACCTGCAGGAGGATTAGACAACACCATTCCATATGAGGCGGATGTGGAAATTGGAAAAATGTTTGATATTAGTGATTTGGAGAAAATGTAAATGGCTATATTGTTCCTAGGTGATTTATTTTATGACTATGACTATATTACGCAAGATATATTTGAAATTTCAGATTATATAAAAAAGAATAATTTTAATGTGATTTTAAATCTAGAAGGGTCAATTACAAAACCTTCTAATCCAAAAATAAAAAAACGCGGTGAACATTTATGTCAAAGTGAGAAAGTTATAGAAGTTCTAAAATTATTAAATGTCAAAGGTGTTATTCTTTCTAACAATCATATGTTTGATTATTTAGAAGAAGGTGTAAGAGATACTATTGAGATATTAGAAAAAAATAATATCCCATATACTGGAATTGTTGGATCTAAGGAAGAAAAACCAAGTAGTATATTTATTCAAGATGGTAATCTAAAATATGAAATATTTGCTGCTACGGATCCATATGAGGAATCTTATTGCCGAACTGATAAAATAGGATGTTCATTAATAAAAGATATAATGGATGATACTTTAGTATCATCCACTGAAATAAAAAAAATAGCTTTTTTGCATACTGGATTTGAATATAATACACTTCCAACAAAAAGAACTATTAATGAGTGCAGGAGATTAATAGATAAAGGATTTGAATGTGTGATATCTTCACATCCACACATTGTACAGCCATATGAAAAATATAATAATAAATATATTTTTTATTCTATTGGTAATTTCTATTTTTCTAGTTTTAAAAAAGAATTTCATGATAAAGAAATTAAATTTAAACCAAATCATTATTGTGATTTAGGATATGGAGTCATTTTTGAAGATAGTAATGTTCGTATTATAGGAATTGACTATAACACTGATAATTTGACACCAAAATTATTAGAGGATTATGAAGCTGAAGAAATAGATTTTTCAAAGTTCATAAATTATAAAAAGGAATATTACAAGAACAGAAATAATCATAACTTCTATTTGACTGGAAACAATATCATGGATGAAGTGAAGATGTTCTTGTTAAATACACTGTATAAAATTTATAGGAAGGTGAAGCATCTTGATTAATAAGAGAAGAAAAGTAGGTATTATTGGAAGTGTTTGCGATAAGATGGATGGACAAACTGTAAAGACAAAAATCTTATACGATGAACTTTCAAAAAATACAGATTGGAAAATTTATGTTGCAAACACACAGTATAAATCAACAAACCCAATCAAATTACTTTTACAAACAATAGTAGTTATTTTTCAGTGTAAAGATATTTTTATTTTAGTATCGCAAAATGGAGCTAAATTTTATTTTCCAATTTTATATTATGCTTCAAAAATATTAAAAAGAAGAATATATCACGATGTTATTGGTGGAAGCCCAGAAGATTACATTGAATATAATCCGAAAAATGAAAAGTATCTGAACTCATTTGTCGTAAACTGGGTCGAGACTAAACAGATGTGTAAAGATCTGGAAAAAGTTAATGTTTATAATGCTGAAGAGTTACCTAATTTTAAAAATCTCAAAGTATTATCTGAAGATGCTCTAGTAATAGATTTTACTGAAACTGTTCCACTATGTACATTTTCAAGAGTAATGAAGGAAAAGGGAATAGAAGATGCGATATCTGCTGTTGAACAGATTAATGAAAAGTATGGAAAGACAGTATATAAACTAGATATATACGGGTTAATTGAGAATGATTATCGAGGTCGTTTTGAAGATGTATTAAATGGATCATCAAATGCTATTAATTATTGTGGGTTGGTCGATTATGATAAAAGTGTAGATACTGTAAAAAATTATTATGCATTATTATTTCCAACATTTTGGTTTGGTGAAGGATTTCCAGGCACTATAGTAGATGCATTTTCATCTGGAGTTCCTGTAATTGCAACAGATTGGAGTGCCAATAGTGAAATCATAGATAATTTTAAAACAGGAATTATTTATCCGAACAGTAATTTAAAATCATTATATGATTGCTTGATTTGGGCATATGAAAATAAAATTGATATGCTGAATATGAGAAAAGAGTGCTTGATTAAAGCAATGGAATATACTCCAGAAAAACACATCAAGAAAATAATAGAAAGAGTGGAGAACAATGGAAAGAATATTGTGCATAGTTGATTCCTTAAATACTGGTGGTGCAGAAACTTTTCTAATGAAATTAAGAAGAGCTTTAGATAAAAGTGATTATCAAATAGATTTCATAGCGTCTGATAAGGGATATTATGATGAAGAAGTTGTTAGTAGTGGTGGTTTAGTACACTATATACCATTTCGTACTAAGCAACCCATTGGCGCTTTTAATATGATAAAAAAGATTGTTAATCATGGAAATTATAAGATTGTATTGAAACTAGGTTCTACACCTATTGCTGCACTTGATTTGTTAGCGGCTAAAAAAGGTGGTGCAAAAATACTAGGTCTCAGATCTTGTAATTCATTTGCTGATGAAGGTATTGTTTATAAAATTATAAATACGCTGTGTAAGCCGTTATTAAAAAGTGTCGTAAATTTAAAAATTGCACCATCTGATCTAGCAGCAATTTTCACATTTGGAGAACAGTCATATAAAAATAACGAAGTACATATTCTTCATAATGCAGTGGATTTAGATTATTTCAAGTTTGATAAGATAAAAAGAGATGAAATGAGAAAGTCCTTGGGCATATCTCAGAATAACACAGTATATGGACATATTGGACGTTTTTCTAATCAGAAAAATCATAGTTATCTTATTGATATATTTAAAAATATAAAAGAAAAAGATATTAGTGCTAAATTTGTTCTTGTAGGAACAGGTGAACTAGAAAGTCAAATTAAGGATAAAGTAGATAAGTACAATTTATCGGATGATGTAATGTTCTTAGGTGTAAGAAGTGATATTCCTGATATTTTGTCAGCATTTGATTTATTTGTTTTTCCATCATTTTATGAAGGAATGCCTAATACGGTGGTTGAAGCGCAGGCTACAGGATTACCATGCATTATTTCAGATACAATAACTCGTCAATCTAATATTACTGGCCTAGTAGAATTTTTATCTATAGATGTCGATCCAAAAGTATGGGCTGAAAAATGTGTTAGCCATAAAAAGACACGTGTAGATACAACAAATATATTACAAAATAGCGGATATAACATTGATGTAATTGTTAAGGATTTCTTAAACATGACAGTTGGTGATAGATGTGACAATTAATATTAAAAGAATTCAGGAAAATTTAATTAATATCTGTACAATATTTTTGTTTGCTTCATTTTTTATTTTTGAATCATACATTTGGGGAAGATATATTCTCATAGGAGTATCTGCCTTAGTTTTTATACTATACGTAATCTATAAAGGTCCTCAATCAAAAATTCATATAGGTGCATGGCATTTTTTTATCTTCCTATTCAGTATTGTGTGTCTTCTTACTACTCTAGTAGCTATACAACCTTCTGATTCTATTGGCAAATTTAAGTTTTTAATACAGATCTTATTATGCTTTACACCGATATATACTTATTATGGAGATGGAGACAAAATTGAAGATTTGTTGAACGTAATTAAGTGGGCTGGATATGTAATTGCTATATATTCTATAGGATTTTATGGTTTGGATTTTGTACTAAGTATGTTGAAGTCCTCTGTTAGATTAGAAAATAGTTATGCTAATGTTAATGTTATTGGGCAGATTTCCGCAATAGCAATTATTATTCAAGTTTATCAGCTTCTAAATCTAAAGAAGAAGAGTATTATAAGCTGTTTGTTTATGATTCCAGCTTTATTGATGATCTTAGCAACTCAGAGTAGAAAAGCTTTTATTCTTTTAATAATGGGATTGTTTTTAGATTACATAATGTCAAATGGTAGTCATAAAAAAACAATTAAAATTATTTTTAGAGTTTTAGTTGCTATGATTTTATTAATAATAATGATAAAAATGATGTCAAAATTGTCGATTTTTGCAGGTATAGATGAAAGAATGGGATATCTTTTTGACTCATTAAATGGAAAAGATGGTGGAAATTCTGCGAATCTCAGAAAAGAGCTAATAGAAGTTGGATGGAATACTTTTCTTCATCATCCAATCTTAGGCATTGGAATAGGCTGTCCACACATTGTTGCGTTTAGAAAGCTATCCTTTGATGCATATCTACATAACAACTATGTTGAACTACTTTGTGGTGGAGGAATAATAGGCTTATTTGCATTTTATTCAATATATCTTTATTTAGTTAGATCTTTTTGGCATTTCCGCAGAATTGAGCATTATGGAAAAAATATATGTCTAATATTGATGGTCACATTTTTAATATTAGAATGGGGAAAGGTTAGTTGTTACTCTAAAGAAACTTATTTTTATTTCATGTTATTTTTCTTAGAGATAAAACAATTAAAAAATAGGTGTTACGATGATAAAAAAATGTATTAAATGTGGTTTATCATTCATAATTGATAAGCAGTATCGTACAAAAATATTTGCTTGGTTAGGAATGTATGATAATTTGTCTGATGAAGAATATATAAAGAAGATGTATTATTGCTATTTTGGACGAGAGATAGATTTAGTTAATCCAAAAACATTTAATGAAAAGCTGCAATGGTTGAAATTAAATGATAGAAAAAATGAGTATACAGCAATTGTTGACAAATATGAGATGAAGAGAGTCATTACTGAGCAGATAGGTGAGAGATATATAGTTCCTACATACGGAGTTTGGGATAGCTTTAAAGAAATAGATTTTAATTTATTGCCTGATCAATTTGTATTAAAAACAACACACGATAGTGGAGGTGTTGTCATCTGTAGAAGTAAGAAATCTTTTGATTTAAAAAATGCAAAAGAAATATTAAATCATTCTTTAGTAAACAATTATTATAAACATACTAGAGAATGGCCTTATAAAAATGTAAAACCAAGAATTATTGCAGAAATGTTTTTAGATAATGATAATGAGGAAATAGACGACTATAAAGTACATTGTTTTAATGGCGAACCTAAAATAACTTTGGTCTGTAGTGATAGACACTCTTCATCTGGTTTGACAGAGGATTTTTATGATAACGATTGGAATCATTTGAATCTTAAGAGACCTGGTGTTCCAAATTCAAAGAAATTACATACTAAACCTGTCAATTTTGATGAAATGCTTTCGATATCAAGGATATTGTCAAAAAATTATCCATTTATTAGAGTGGATTTTTATATTGTAAAAGATAGACTTTATATTGGTGAATTAACATTCTATCCATCAGGAGGGTTTGATGGATATGAACCAGAAGAATACGATATGATATTAGGAAACTGGCTAGATTTATCAAAATGCAAAGGGAACTAATGTCCTAATAGTAAATGTAAAGGTGATAGGATGAATAGAGAAAAAAAATTAGTGTTAAACACATATTCTTCTTTGATATATGAAATTATATCATTAGCATATGGATTTATTGTGCCACAGTTAGTACTTCAATGCTATGGGTCAGCAGTAAATGGTTTAGTGTCATCAATAACCCATTTTTTAGGATTCATAAGCTTAGCAGAGTGTGGAGTTGGAGCTGTAGTACGTTCAACTTTATATGGACCATTAGCAAAGAAAGATAATGTGTTGATTTCGAAGATTGTAAAGTCTTCAGATAGTTTCTTTAAAAAGGCAGGAATGTTATTACTAGGATATACAGTCATTTTAGTATTTTTATATCCTCTTACTGTAAGGAGTTCTTTTGGGTATGTATATACAGCTTCTTTAGTTGTAATACTCTCATTAGTAACGTTTTCCCAATATTATTTCAGCATGACATATAGATTGCTTTTATCGGCTGATCAGTTGATTTTTGTACAAATGACAGTTCAGACTATAACATTACTATTAAATTTAGTAATCTGTTTTATTGCAGTAAGATTTAATTTATCAATTCACGTTTATAAGTTTCTAACATCAGTGTTCTTTTTAATTCAACCACTAATATATAGATGTGTTGTTAAAAGTAGATATAAGATAGATTACGATGTTGTGTTAGAAGAGGAACCTATAAAACAGAAGTGGAATGGATTGGCTCAGCACATTGCAACTGTTGTATTAGTTAGTACAGATACAATAGTATTAACTTTATTCTCGAGGTTGGAAGATGTATCAATATATGCGGTATACAATATAGTTGTGAGTGGAATTAAAAGTCTTGTAACGGCTTTTACGAATGGAATGCAGGCTTTACTAGGTAATATGTATGTAAAAAAAGAATTTGAACTATTAGAACAAACATTTGCATCAGTTGAGTGGTTAGTACATTCAATAACAACATTTGCTTACACATGTTGTGGTATTTTAATTATTCCTTTTGTAACTGTTTATACGAAAAATATTACTGATGTTTCTTATATTGTTCCTTCTTTTGCAATACTAATCACTATTGCACAGGCTATGTATTCATATAGAATACCGTATAATATGATGGTTTTAGCAGTAGGACATTATAAGCAAACTCAGAACAGTGCAATTATAGAAGCTTGTATTAACCTAGTGCTGTCTGTGATTTTAGTAATTAAATTTGGGCTTATTGGAGTTGCAATTGGTACATTGGTAGCTATGTCATATAGAACTATATATTTTGCAATGTACTTAAAGAAAAACATATTGAAACGATCATTAATTCACTTTTTTAAGCATATGGTGATTGATTTTAGTTCAGCATTGTTGATTACAATTTGTACTTCATGGATTACTCTTTCAGAAGTAACATATATTGCATTCTTTGTAATGGCTATTAAAGTTGCGTTAATTGCATTAATTCTAATGCTGTTTATTAATTTTGTTTCATATAAAAATGAAATGAAAAGTGGTATTGGACTATTGATTGGTAAGAGAAAATAAAAATTAATTTTATAGGAAAGCTTTATGGAAGAGAAGATTAATGATTAAAACAAATTAGATAACTGTACATTTGTAAAAACAATATTAATGATTTTTGTGGTGCTTTATCACAGTATCTTATTCTGGGGGGGTGGCTCATGGCTTGAAAATATACCAGTGATTTATGAATCAAAATCTTTAAGTATATTGGCTGCATGGCTTAATACTTTTCATATATATTGATTCACACTGATATCAGGATATATTTTTCATTATTTAAAATATGAGATAGATAAATATCAAGTATTTTTTCCATTTATTGTAAATAAAGCTAAGAGGCTTTTAGTTCCATATGTTTTTGTTGCAATCGTATGGATTATACCAATTACATATACATTGTTTTCATATAGTTCAGAAGATATTATTCTAAAATATGTTCTTTGTACTAGTCCAAGCCAATTATGGTTTTTATGGATGCTGTTTGATGTGTTTGCACTTGTTTGGTTATTATGTAAATGGTTAAAGAATGATCTGATTACTATTGGCATATCATGTGTATTTTGGTTAATAGGATATGTTTTTGGTGCACTCTTTCCTAATATATTTTGTATATGGACTGCTTTTAACTATTTGCCATTTTTTATTTTAGGAATGAAACTAAGAGAGAAGAAGGATTGTTTATTATACCGAATTCCAGTTCGTGTAATAGTTTTTATTCAATTGGTTTGTTTTTGTGTATATCAAATGACATCGGACTTAACTGGAATAATAATATTTAAATTGATAAACTTAATTTCATTTTATGGTGCTCATGTGTTTGGAGCATTAATGGCATTTTTTGTTTTACAGTGTTTCGCTTCAAAAGTTGAGTGGAAAAAGAATAAGGTTTTTATGCTTTTATCAAAAAATTCGATGACAATATACTTATTTCATCAACAAATTATCTATTTTACAATACTTTGGCTTAATGGAAAGGTTAATCCATATGTAAATTCTTTGATTAATTTTGGAGTAGCATTATTTTTATCATGCTTAATTAGTATATTGTTAATGAAGTTCAAAGTGACTCGTATTTTAATTGGAGAAAAAAATTAATGGCATAAATGTAACTGTAATAATAAATTCATTATATTGCAAGAAGGGAAAAATATGAAAACAACATTGCTTATTATGGCTGCTGGTATGGGTAGTCGTTTTGGAGAAGGTATTAAACAATTAGAGCCTGTAGACAATAATAATCATATTATCATGGACTATTCCATACATGATGCGATAGAAGCTGGTTTTAATAAAGTAGTATTCATTATCCGTAAGGATCTAGAAGAACAATTTAAGAAAGTAATTGGTGATAGAATCAGTGATGTTTGTGCTAACTATAATGTCACTGTAGATTATGCTTTTCAGGATATAAATGATATTCCTGGCACTTTGCCAGAAGGAAGAACTAAACCATGGGGAACAGGACAGGCAGTACTAGCTGCAAAGAATATTATTGATTCTCCGTTTTTAGTAATTAATGCAGATGATTACTATGGTAAGGAAGCCTTTAAAGCTGTACATGAATTCTTAATCAATGGCGGTAAATCATGTATGGCTGGCTTTGTACTAAATAATACATTATCAGATAATGGTAGTGTAACTAGAGGCATCTGTAAGATGGATAGTGATAATAATCTAACAGAGATTATTGAAACAAAGAATATTATTAAACTTGGTGATGAAGCAATTACTGATGATCAAGCATTAGATATTAATTCTTTAGTATCTATGAATATGTGGGGATTAACACCTGATTTCTTAGCTGTACTAGAAGAAGGATTTAATGAATTCTTTGAAAAGGAAGTATCTCAAGATCCACTTAAATCAGAATACCTAATACCAGTATTTATTGGTCAATTACTAGAACAGGGCAAAATGAATGTAAAGGTATTACGTACTAATGATACTTGGTATGGAATGACATATAAAGAAGATGTTATTACAGTAAAAGAAAGATTTAGTGAAATGTTGGAAAACAATTTTTATTCTATTGAATTATTTAATGATATTTCATTATGATGTTTTATGTACCGAAAACTAATTTTGTAATTTAAGTTTTAATTTGTATTTTTAAGAGTTTTTGCATTCAATTTAATAAATAGAATTTGACAGTACATAGAATATTTATCTTATCAAAATCTGCTAAATAAAAGATTGTTAAAGAGAAATTATAAAAATAATCTTTATAAAGATATTGAAAAAATAGTTCAATCAAAAAGGAAAAAAAAGTAATAACTATTTAAAGGATGGAGGAGCACTTTAATGAAAAATGATTCATTACGAAAAGATTATATGCGTTATGCAGGTAAAAAAAATGAAATGCCAAAATTTCAAAAATACTATAGGAAATCACAAAGTGCTAATAATGTTATTTTGAGAATTTTTTATAAATGCTTGCTTAAATATTTTCGTTCAAAAATCTTGTTGAACTAGCTGCAAATTGCAAAATAGGTGATGGCCTATATATTGGACACCCATATGCTATAACTATTAATCCAAAAGCAATTATTGGATCTAATTGCAATATTCATAAAGGAGTAACAATTGGTCAAGAAAATAGAGGCAAAAGAAAAGGCACACCAGTAATAGGAAATGATGTGTGGATTGGAATTAATTCAACGATTGTTGGGAATATTAAAATAGGTGATGATGTATTGATTGCTCCAAATACATTTGTTAATAAGGATATACCTAGTCATTCTATTGTATTTGGTAATCCATGTGTTATTAAACCATTCACTGACTCATCAAAAGCAACAGAGAGTTATATTAATAATAGATGTAGTTAATAAATATGTGCTCAATCTAGTTTTTGCTATAGAGCATATTAGAAAGAATTGGTTGCTTTCGATATCTACCGAAGGAGCAGATGCAAGTGTATCGATATTCTCACGATTGAAAAAGCAAATGCTAATAGGTTTACTCATTATATTACGCAGAATATATGGTGGAAATAATATCTCATATTGATATTATTCAGCATTCAGAGAAGATTCATTGCTTTATGTAATGGAGTAATCAGATAAAAGAAAATTTTGAAATAAAGGACGATTGAATTTAATTTAGTCTCCTTTTTAGGTGCACTGATAATTTGTTGCTAATTATAAAACTCTACCTTTTCTCATGTGAAATACATATAAAATGAGTAAAAAGCACAAAAGTGGCACGAAAAGCGTACTTTTTGTACCACGAGATAGTTTTAATAAAAACAATTAAATAGATATTTATATTCGCGGAAAATTATAACATTTTCCGCTTTTTTTTTGAAGTTCTTTTGTAAATAAAAGTACACTTTGCAAACCGTTGAAAAACGAGACTTATAACCTTATTTATATTCAAAGTTATTTCATACGCTCTCATTAAGAATTTTAGTAGGTAATAACCAACAAGATGAAAGGAGTTTTGAATAATGATTAAGTTATATTCTCACAATCAAAAAGCATATAACTTAGCAGTTACTATGCTTAAAGATACTAAAAAAGCAGCCATTGTTCACCCAACAGGTACAGGTAAATCATTCATCGCATTTAAACTATGTGAAGATCATCCTGATAAGACAATCTGTTGGTTATCTCCTTCAGAATATATCTTTTCTACTCAGTTGGAAAACTTATATCAAGCAACCAAGGGGTATAAACCTCATAATATTGTCTTCTTTACTTATGCCAAACTGCTGGGCATGAGTAAAGAAGAGATAAAAGAAATACATCCTGACTATATTATCTTAGATGAATATCATCGTGCAGGTGCTACATTCTGGCAAAAGGGTGTAGAACAGCTTTTATTTACATATTCAGACATTCCTGTCTTAGGTTTATCTGCAACCAATATTCGTTATCTAGATAACCAAAGAGATATGGCTCAGGAACTATTTGATGGCAACATAGCATCTCAAATGAGTTTAGGTGAAGCAATTGTAAGAGGAATTCTTAATCCACCTAAATACGTATTATCAATGTATTACTATCAGTACACATTAGAAAAATATGAAATAAGAGTTAAGAAGACAAAAAGTAAAGTCGTCAGAGATCAGGCAGAAAAGTATTTAGATGAATTAAAAAGAGCGTTAGAAAATGCGGATGGATTAGATGTCATATTCAAAAAACATATGTCTGATCCACATGGCAAATACATAGTATTCTGTTCCAACAAGGGACATATGGATCAGATGATGAAACATAAAGAATGGTTCTCCAAGGTAGATAAAGAACCACATATGTATTCTGTATATTCTAGTGATCCAGGAGCAGATAAAGCATTTAAGGACTTCAAAGAAGATAATGATAATAATCATCTACGACTTCTTTATTGTATTGATGCATTAAATGAAGGTATTCATGTAGATGATATAAGTGGAGTTATTCTATTAAGACCTACTGTATCACCAATAGTCTATAAACAGCAGATTGGTAGAGCGTTATCTGCAAGCAAGAAAACAAATGCGGTTATCTTCGATATTGTATTAAATATTGAGAATCTTTACAGTATTGATTCTGTAAAAGAAGAAATGGAAGTAGCTACATCTTATTATCGTTCTCTAGGTGAAAGTGAAGAAATAATAAATGAGAAATTTAAAGTTGTAGATGAAGTTAGAAACTGTAGAGAATTATTTGAAAAATTAAATGATACTCTAACAGCTACATGGGACATGTATTACGCATGTGCAAAAGATTACTACAAAGATAATGGAAACTTAGAAGTACCAGCTAGATATATTACTGAAGAAGGTTATGCATTAGGCAGCTGGATAGCTAATCAAAAAGCTATTCGTAAAGGCACAATAACTGGAAGTCTAACAGATGAACAAATACATAAACTTGATGATATCGGAATGATTTGGGAAAACTATAACGACTTGAACTGGTCTAAGAACTATAAAGCAGCTAACAAATACTATAAAGAACATGGAAACTTAGAAGTACCTTCAAGGTACATAACAGAAGATGGTGTTTCTTTAGGTAATTGGATTAGTTCTATAAGAAGATGGTACAGCTTAGGTGTACATCAAAAATATCTTAAAACCGATAGAATCAAACAATTAGAAGATATTGGAATGATTTGGAATGCTTTAGATCATTTCTGGGAACAGAACTATCAATTAGCTAAAGAGTATTACGAAGAGCATGGCAATCTAGATGTTCCAATGGATTATAAAACTAAAGATGGAACATTATTAGGAAGTTGGATTGGAAGACAAAGAAAACTTCGAAAAGGAATAGGTAAAGGAACACCTTTAACTGAAGATCAAATTAATAAATTAGATTTAATTGGTATGGACTGGATGGACAGAGCGAATCGCATCTGGGAAAACGGATTTATTGAAGCTAAAAGGTATTTTCAAACATATGGACATTTGAACGTTCCAGTTAAATACAAAACAGAGAATGATTTCAAATTAGGTAGTTGGATTCAAAGACAACGTAATACTTATAAGAATAATAAAATCTCAGATGAACGTATTAGACGTCTTGAAGAAATTGGCATGAGTTGGAATCCAAATAGTTGGGAACATCGTTTTGATTTAGCTAAACAATATTATGAAGAACATGGAAATATCAATATCTCTCAAAAGGAAGTTATCCAAGGTGTATGGCTGGGTAAGTGGATTGTTTCTCAGAAGAAAGCTATGGAAGAAGGAAAACTAAATGTTCAACAAGTAGAAATGTTGAAAACACTGCCTATGGAAGAGGTTGGAAGGAAAGATAGCCTCTGGTGGTCTATGTATGAAGAAGCTAAAAAGTATTATGAAGAATTTGGTAATCTAAACATTCCAATCAATTACCTTACCTCTAATGGAAAGAAGCTATCTGACTGGATTATCCGTCAGAGAAGAAATTATAAGCTAGGTAAGATGCCATCAGAACATAAAGAGAAACTAGATGAAATTGGTTTTGTCTGGGATTTGAGTAACCCATGGAATAGAGATGCTCAAAGTAATTTGAGAATGATGTACTAAGGAGTGTGACGAAATGGCAAATAAATTACTGATCGTAGCTTCTAAGCGTTATGGAGACTATGTAAAAGAGATTGCAGAGTCTATGGGATGCTTTGAAACTATCTCTTTTGTAGATAACGACAGAAAAGATGCAATAGGAAGATTAGATGGACTATCAAGCTTCTATCCAGAATATAACTGTGCAATTGCTGCATGTGATGATGGAGAAGAAAGATTGATGTGGAATAAGAAACTAGAAGAGTTATTTAACGTTCCTGTCTTATTCCATAAGGATTCTACGATCTCCCCATCATCAAGCTTATTGCCTGGTTCTATTGTAGAACCAAGAGCAGTTATAGGGTGCCAGACAACTATAGGTTCATCAACAGTTGTTGGTGCAGGAAGTATTGTTGAACCATATTGCATCATAGGTGATGGAAGCACATTAAAATCAGGAACTATTGTGAAGTCAACAAGCATAGTCGGTTCAAATACAACTATTCAGCAAGGATCTGTACTGTATGTGCCATATACAGAAGAATAGTTGAAATATAAATAAAAAAAGGGAAGGTTAAGATGAGTTTTATAAAAGGGAAAGAAAAGGATTTTAAAGAAAATCAAAAAAACAAATCTCCAAATATACGTTGGATGCTTGTTTTGTATGATTTGATTGTTTACGCAATTATAGTGGTTATTCTATTAGTTATTCATGGTGGTACTGATAAATTAACAACTATAGGAATACTTCAGCAGGTAGCTTTATCTGCATTCTGTATTTTTTTAATTCGTATACTGGGAAAAGTTTACGGGCAAGTGTGGAGATATGGTGGAGTCAAGTGTTATATCAGATTGATTTGTACTGATTCTATCGCATTTCTACTTTACTTATGTTTAGAACTATTATTACCAGTTCAAAAGATTACATTTGAAAGAATGTTATCTCTTGCATGTATGAATTTGTTAGGTGCGATGACATTACGACTCATGTATCACTATACATATAAATATGCCAATTTAAATTCTTTTGGAGGTAAATGCCTCTCTATGTTATTGCGTTTATTTTCTGGTATGGAAACCGAAAACGCTAAAGAAATACAGAAGATTAAAGTGGCAATCATTGGTGCAGGACGAGTAGGTGTAAGTTTAGCTGAGGAATTAATTAATAACTCTAAAGCTTCATATATTCCAAAAGTATTCATTGATATAAACGAAGAAAAAGTAGGAAGAAATATTCATAGTATTCCAGTTTGGTCAGAAAATGAAGCATCACTTCACAGATTAAAAGAATCAGAAGTACAAGAAATTATATTTGCTATTCCATCTATGGATGCTTATAAGAAGAAAACTCTTTATGAATACTATAAAAATGCTGGATATAAACTAAAAGTTTATGATTATCCAACTATGTATGTAGCAGGTGGTAAACGTCATCTAAGAGAGTTTGATATAGAAGAACTATTATTTAGAAAACCTTTAGTAGTATCTGATGAACGCACTAATAAATATTACAAAGACAAAGTAGTACTAATCACTGGTGGTGGGGGTTCGATTGGTTCTGAACTGTGCCGTCAGCTTGCAAAAATGGAACCCAAGAAAATCATCATTCTAGATATATACGAAAATGGTGCATATAACGTACAGCAGGAATTAAAGATTGCATATGGTAATTCATTAGATCTACAGATAGAAATCTGTTCTATCACAAATAGAAAAGCATTAAGAACAGTATTTGAAAGACATCATCCTCAAATAATCATTAATGCAGCAGCACATAAACATGTTCCATTAATGGAACACAACTGTGTGGAAGCAATTTACAACAACGTATTTGGTACTCAGAATCTTGTAGAACTATGTGAAGAATATGATGCAGAACGTTTCATGATGGTCTCTACAGATAAAGCAGTTAACCCTACAAATGTAATGGGGGCTACTAAGAGAATGTGTGAAATGATTGTACAGAGTGCAAGTACTCATGGAAAAGTTAAATACAGTGCAACAAGATTTGGTAACGTTCTTGGTAGTGCAGGATCAGTTATTCCACTATTCAAACGTCAGATTGCTAACGGTGGTCCAGTAACACTTACAGATAAAAGAATAATTAGATATTTCATGACTATTCCTGAAGCATCACAGTTAGTACTTCAAAGTGGTGCTATTGCGAATAACGGAGAGTTATTTGTTTTAGATATGGGTCAACCAGTTAAAATCTTAGATTTAGCTGAGAATATGATTCGTTTATCTGGTGTTCAGGGAGTAAAGATTATTGAAACTGGATTAAGACCAGGTGAGAAGTTATATGAAGAATTACTCGTAAATACTGAAGAATTAGATAAAACAGACAATAGTTTAATCTTTATTGAAAGAGATAAGGCATTAAGTAAAGAAGAAATATATAAAAAGATACAAACATTAAGAGATGCTTGTGATACAGGTAATGATTTAATTGCTAAGGAAGCACTTCGTAGTGTTGTTCCGACTTTTAGAAGTCCGGAAGAAGTAAATAAAAATATTGTTGGTTAGAGAGAGGGAAGAAGTTATGTTTAATGAGAAGAATGAATTTGAGAAGTTTGAATCAAAAGTATGGTTAAGCACTCCTACTATGCATGGACCAGAAATTGAATATATAAAAGAAGCATATGAAACAAACTGGATGTCTACTGTAGGTAAGAATATTAATGAAGTAGAAAGAATGGTTTGTGAATATATGGGTTGTAAACATGCAGTTGCTTTATCATGTGGTACTGCATCTTTACACT
>ERZ772884.1052-NODE-1052-length-18712-cov-17.767701_pt1 | contig 18712 bp, 19 predicted proteins | sample MGYA00580574_ERZ772884 | MGnify/ENA primary metagenome ERZ772884 (study PRJEB29015, sample SAMEA2737690) | human gut metagenome | biome: human gut; feature: human-associated habitat; material: faeces | place: China | collected 2012 ... | reverse complement strand
TGAAGGAACGCACCACGTCGAGCGCCACATCGGCGTCGAGCAGCGCGCGGCGGATCTCGCGGATGGTACCGTCGATATCAGCCTCGGAAAGCTTGCCCTTGCTCTTCAGATGCTTGAACGCATTCGAGAGCCGGTCTGTCAAAGAACTAAATGCTGCCATAATGTTCCTCAGTCTAGCGTTTCACGCGGATAGCGGATGAAATGGGTGCGATTGCCTACTTCAGCGACCAAGTGGAGCCTTGCGGACCGTCCTCGATGGCGATGCCGGCCGCGCCCAGCGCGTCACGGATCGCATCGGCACGTGCGAAATCCTTGGCCTTGCGCGCTTCGGCACGTTCCGCAAGCTGTTCGGAAACCAGCTTGTCGAGCGCGTCATGCTCGGCGGAATCGGCTCCGGCACCAGCCGCACCACCTGCGGCACCGTCGGAAACCCACGGCTCCGCCAGCGGATCCAAGCCCAACGTGTCGAGCATCGCACGCACGTTCACCAGCGCCTCGCGAACCTCGGCCTTCGCCACGTCCGAATCGGCGCGGTCGGCCAGCTTCGACAGCAACGTGTTGCCGGAACGGATCGCCGTGAAAATCGCGGCGGAAGCGCCCGAAACGTTGATGTCGTCGTTCATCGCGGCAACGAAATCGGCGGGAAGCGCGTCGGCGGAAATCGCCATAATCTCTTCTCGTGACGGCTGTTCGCCGACGGCAGCGCCCGCGCGCTCGATGAAGTTCGCCACGCGGTCGTACGCGGACTGCGCCTCGGCAAGCGTCTGGTCGGACCATTCCAGCATGGAACGGTACTGCACGGAACCGAGGGCGTAACGCACCACCCAAGCGGAATGCTCGGCCAGCACCGCCGGCACGGACAGGCCGTTGCCGAGCGACTTCGACATCTTCTCGCCCTTCGCGGTGACCCAGGCGGAATGCATCCAGCGCGCGGACGAATCGTAACCGGCGGCGCGCGTCTGCGCCATCTCGTTCTCGTGGTGCGGGAATCGCAGATCAAGACCGCCGCCGTGAATGTCGAACATGTCCTTCAGATAGCGGTGGCTCATCGCGGAGCATTCGATATGCCAGCCCGGACGGCCCGTGCCGAACGGGGTATTCCAGCGCGCGTCGAGCGGATCGGAATCCTTCGGCGCCTTCCACAGCGCGAAATCGCGCGGATCATGCTTGTCGGGGGACATGTCGGCAGGGTCGACCGGATTGTACTTGTCGTTGCCCGCGTTGTCCACGGACGGTCCCATCGCGTCGGTCACTTCGGAAGCCGCGTCGGAAACCGCGGTCTGCTTCTGGTGCGTCAGCTCGCCGTAATGCGGCCAGCTCGCCACGTCGAAGTAGACGTTGCCGGTCGGGTTGCCGTCCGCGTCACGCACCACATAAGCGTGGCCGTTGTCGATGATCTTCTTGATGAGGTCGATCATGTCGATCATGTGGCCGGTGGCGCGCGGCTCGTACGTCGGCGGCTCCACGCCAAGCTTGCTGTACGCCTCGGTGAACTCGCGTTCGTAGATATACGCGCGCTCCCACCACTGCTGGCCCGCGGCGGCGGCCTTGTCGAGGATCTTGTCGTCGATGTCGGTGACATTGCGCACGAACGTCACCTTGTAGCCCAGTCGCTCGAACCAGCGGCGCACCACGTCGAACGCGACGGCGGCGCGGATATGCCCGATATGCGGCGAGCTTTGCACGGTGGCGCCACACACGTAGATACCGACCTGACCTGGTTTGATCGGCGTGAAGGATGACACGGCGTGCGATGCGGTGTCGTACAGCTTCAGTCCCGCGGTGGCCTTCGCCACCGCAAGAGCGCCGGAAGTGTTGGTATTCTGCGGTTCTTGCGTGTTTGTCATAGTCACGAGAATATTGCCAGAATCGGACATGACGCTTGGTTTTCCCGGCATATGCACGGCATCGTATTGCGAACGTATGCAGACACAGAGCCGAATCGCGAGCGTCATTTACGCAGATGATGTAAAAATAGTGGCATGACGCAATCGCATGTGCTGATTCTTCAACACGTCCCGTGGGAGAAACCGGGGCGCATTTTGGATAGTCTCGACGACTTGGGCATGTCGTATGAAGTGATGAACATCGCCAAAGAGAAAAAGCCCGATCTTCCCAATTTCAGTGACGTCTCCGGCATCGTGATTATGGGCGGCCCCATGGGCGCGCTCGACGCCGACAAGTATCCCGGTCTCAAAGCGGAATCCAAACTCGTACGCGCCGCCGTCAGCGTCGGCAAACCGTTGCTGGGCGTGTGCCTCGGACATCAGATCATTGCCACCGCGCTGGGCGCGAAACTCAAGAAGGGCAGCGAGCCGGAAATCGGATTCGCGCCGATTAAACGCATCGACAAGCACGACTACTTCTCCATGTGGAACAAGACGTTGGACGTGCTGCACTGGCACAACGACGTGGTGACCCTGCCGGAAGGCGCACAGCCGTTGGCCAAAAGCGCGAAGACGAAGAACCAGGCGTTCCGGTTCGGTTCGGCGCTTGGCCTGCAATTCCACCTGGAGGTCACCCCCACGTTGTTGGACGAGTGGCTGGACGAGCCGTGCATGGTGAAGGATTTGAAGGCCGCCGGCGGTTCGAAATCGCAGCTACGTGACGCCTTCGCCGAATACAATCCGCAGCTGCAGCCGATGGCCGATCAGGTTTTCTCCGGATTCGCGGCCCGGTGCAGCACCTATGCCGCAACGCTGGAGCGCTGATAAGCGTTCTGCCCGCTACACGCCCCACTGAATCGCCAGCTGAGTGCCTTCCGTAGGTGGTTCCTGAGTTCCGTAGGTGGTTGGGTGATGGACCAGTGTTTCGGAAAGGCTGAATTTAAGGCTTTTCTTCGTGCGGTATCCGAAGACAACCACCTACGGAAGCGGAAAACCACCTACGGAATCTTCTAGGGCGTTTTCGTTGCCTACATTCCAAGGTCTCCTGTCTACGTTTCGCATCATGCAGCTGGTGAGCAAGCCCCAAATACGTGTGCGGGAGGCGGTGTTCCGCCGACGCGCTACATTGGTGAGTTATGCCGACTTATGATTTGGGACTTGAACACGTTTCGCTCGCTTTCGCGACCAAGAATATTTTCACCGATGTGACGCAGGGCGTTTTCGAGGGCGACCGCATCGGCATCGTCGGCAAGAACGGCGACGGCAAATCCACGCTGCTGCACCTGTTCAAAGGCACGCAGGAACCGGATTCCGGGCGCGTGACCATGCGCAACGGACTGACATTCGGCATGCTTGACCAGCGTGACCCGCTTGATGACAATGCCACCGTGCGTGAGGCCGCGCTCGAAGGGCGCGAGGACTACGAGTGGGCGGCCGAGACCAGATCGCGCGAAATCGTGGAGGCGCTGCTCGGCGGCATCAGTCTGGACGCGAAGATTGGTTCCCTGTCCGGCGGACAGCGCCGCCGCGCCGACTTGGCACGCCTGCTGCTCAAGGATTGGGACATTCTCGCGCTCGACGAGCCCACCAACCACTTGGACGTGGTGACGATCCACTGGCTCGCCGAACATTTGAAGAACCGTTGGCCGTCCGGTCAGGGCGCGCTGCTGCTCGTCACCCACGACCGCTGGTTCCTCGATGAGGTCTGCGAGTCGATGTGGGAGGTTCACGACGGTGTGATCGATCCGTTCGAGGGTGGTTACTCCGCCTACATGTTGCAGCGCGTGGAACGCGACCGTCAGGCCGATGTGCGCGAAACCAAGCGCCGCAACCTGGCACGCAAGGAGCTTGCCTGGCTCACCCGTGGCGCCCGCGCCCGCTCCACCAAGCAGAAGTTCCATGTCAAGGCCGCACGCGAGCTCATCGCCGACGTGCCGCCGGTGCGCAACACGTTGGAGCTGAAGCAGATGGCCACGTCCCGCCTGGGCAAGCAGGTGGTCGATCTCATCGACGTGACGCAGATCTTCGAACATGCGCAGGGCGAGGCGGACATCGACGCGATTGATCCGGACGTCGCCGAAATGGAGGCGTCGGCCTCCCGCGTGGACGTGGTGCCGGCGATGTACGCCGAACCGCAGGCGCACGGCAGCGTCGAAGTCGCAGTCGACGATTTGACCGATCCGCGATTGGTGGACGCCGGTGTGCCGGAAGCGCGGCAGGCGGCGGCGCAGGCGGAACAGGACGCGCAACAGCAGGCGCAATCGCAAGCATCACAAGAAAATTCCGACGAAACGGAAGCGGCGGAAGTGACATCCGCGGCGCGGAAGGTCACCGTGACCGGCCGCAAGATCCTCGACGACGTGACGTGGCTGATCGGCCCGGGCGACCGCTTCGGCATCGTCGGCGCGAACGGTGCCGGCAAATCGACCCTGCTGAAGATCCTCGACGGCACGATCACCCCGACCGCCGGCCATGTGAACATCGGCAAGACCGTGAAGTTCGCGGTGCTTTCGCAGCGTCTCGACGAGCTGGAGAAGCTCGGCAAATACAAGATCAAGGAAGTGCTGAGCCGCTACAAGCCGAGCTACATCGTGGACGGCAAGGAGACCACGCCGGGGCAGATGATGGAGCGTCTCGGCTTCGAATCCGCACAGCTCATGACGCCGATCAAGGACCTCTCGGGCGGGCAGAAGCGCCGCATGCAGCTGCTGCTCATCCTGCTCGACGAGCCGAACGTGCTCATCATGGACGAGCCGGGCAACGACCTCGACACCGACATGCTCGCCGTGATGGAGGATCTGCTCGACACTTGGCCGGGCACGCTGATCGTCGTCTCCCACGACCGCTACCTGCTCGAACGCGTCACCGACCAGCAGTTCGCGCTGATCGGCGGCAAGATCCGCCATCTGCCCGGCGGCGTGCAGGATTATCTCGACATGACCGAGGCCATCAAGAACGGCAAGGATCCGTTCGCGGATGAGAAGACCGGAAAGGCCGGCAAGGCTAGCAAGGGCGGTAATGACGCCGCGTCCGCGAGCGTTGTCGGTGATTCCTCATCCGTGTCTGCCGATGGCGACTCGACTACTTCCGCGCCGAAGCTTACCGGCAAGGCGTTCCACGAGGCATCCAAGCGCGTTGCTGCGATTGAACGCAAGCTGGCCAAGCTGGGGGAACAGAAGGCCGATTTGGAAGCGCAGATGGCCGCGCACGACCCAAGCGATTACGAGGGGCTGGGCAAGCTCAACGAGCAGTTGCAGTCCGTCACGGACGAGTCTGAATCCCTCGAAATGGAATGGATGGAGCTCTCCGAACAGCTCGAGTAGCCCTATTCGGGCAAACCGACGGTGAAAGCTCGTAGGCGTCGGTTTGGTAGTACGGAATGTGCAAAACCGACGCTGGCGATTCGCTCAGCGTCGGTTTACCGGAATAATTCGTCGTGGCTGCCGGTACGTTCGAAAAACGCGACCGAATCGTTCGATGACCAGATCACCAGCCAGTCCCCGGCATTGGCGACATGGCATTCGTACCGTACGCGCCAATTGCCGGACAGGGTGTGCATGTTGTGGCGGCGGTGCAGTTCCTCCAGCGTTTTCGGGTGTGTAGCCATTCGTGCGACAGCAAGGTGTAGCGCTTGAGATATCAGTGTCATATTCTTGTTCTTACGGGAGTAGAGCTGTTCTCCGCAAGAACAACCAATGGGGGTGTCTCATGAATCAAGTGATGCGAAGAAGTGCCTGTTGTTTGCTGTCGGCTTTGTTGCTGTGCTCATGCGCTGGTTGCGCGAATTCCGTGCACAAAACCTCTGAAGGTGACGCTGCTCGGAGCAGCAGCAAAACCGATGATGCTGCTGAGCAAGCGTATAAAACGTTTACTGTGGACGCTCTGGACAGTGTCGCCGTCGATGATCTCAATAACTCGGACAAACTGGTTCTGGTGAACAAGCTGGGCGCGAAATCCGTGCACGGCGATGATGCTATTCCATTTGCCAAAAAGGTCGACGAAAACAATATGTATTATGTCGTCTCCATGTGCAAACAGAAGGAGCAGGCTCCTTACTCACTTGTCCTCTACAAAGATGGACAGCCGCACACTGTAACCACTAGGGAATCCTGTACGTCTAATGGAGTGGAAACAGTCTCTCTTCCGGCGAAGAATTTCCTTGGCGCCACCTCATTGTCCATTATCAATATCGGCAATACGGATCTTGTTGTTTCCGTATATGAAGTAAAGGAAAGCCACCGTGAATAAATGCTGGTGGCTGGTTTAATGTGTTTGATGAGTTAGCGGAATCGCTAGGGACAATGACCATTCTTCATTTTCTGAATTTATGGTCATTGTCCCATTATGTTGTTGCGCAAAATCTTGTATGAGGGCTGTCCCGTAGTGATTTTCTGGAGCACTATTTATTGCGGCGTTATATAGATTTGATGCGAAGATGCGAACCGCATCTGGTCCTACAGAGAGGATAAAAGCAAAAGCACCGGGTTTCCCGTGTTTGGCAATGTTATTGAGAATTTCGGTACAAACCGTTTGCAACGATGGTAGTAGTGACTTGTCCATTGCGTTTAGATTCCCGCGGATTATTGGTGTCCCGGTAAAGCCCAGTGTTCTCAGTCTTTTGCATTGAGCTTCTATATGTTGTTGAAAGAGCTCGTCCGCGTCTTCCTCTTTGTCTGTTTTAAGCTCATCGGTCATCGGGCTGATAATTTGAGTGCGAAGCTCATGTAATGCCTGCATGAGGACTTGTTCAATCTGTGGCAAAGTGTCGCTGCTCTCTGAGGGCTCTTTCTTGCGACACAGCAGAATCGCATATGTCATAGCTCCTGCGATGGAATCGTGCAGTATGTGAATTTCTTTGAGTCTTTTCTGCTGGCGTCGAACTTGTTCTTGTGCAATCGCCAGGTCGGTTTTCCGTTGCTCTGTCTGTATCTTCCACCGTATGGCAAAGCCAACGAAGAATGCTCCAATGTAGGAGCACGCAAGCACGGGGATACTTGGATTGTAGTCGATGCCGCCTGTCCAATAGCCCAAAGGAAGTGCTAGTGCGCAAAGCAGCGGTCCCATGATGGCAAATTCAAATCGTTTGATTTCAAAAGCAACTATTCCACATACAAGCCATGTGCCATATAACGTCGAAGGGCCATCGCATATTGCCGGGATTATCGCGCATGCTATGTGTGTTACGAGAATCGCCATGCTTGCCGGTACGGGGAACCAAGTCAGTAGCAGCAGGGCGATGCAGTACGGAGCCAAATATAGCCATGACCAAGGTGACATATTTGGCCAAGCGGTCAGCTCGAGCAGGAAAAAGCAGATGCAGATAATGGATCCCGCTAAGTAGGGCTTGCGCACGGTCTTTGCCAATGACATTATTTGTTGGGGCAGCCTCATCGTTATATCCAACCGTTTCTTACGCACATCGCAACAGCTTCGGCACGACTATGAGCATGGAGCTTCTCGAAAGCTCGTCGTGCATATGTCTTTACCGATGCCTCGCTGATATTCAGTTGGCGCGCAATAGTGGAAGTGGTGAATCCTCTCGCATAGTTGGCAATGATCTGTAATTCCTTGCCGGAAAGCCGCATGGAATTCATGCTCTTCCCTGTCCACGACGCAACCTCGTCGTTTCCAGTGGCTTTTCCGATGATTCGGACCAGTTGAATCGTGGGAATTTCTTTTGGAATAATCGCATAAAACGCATCGGACCATTGTGCTCCGTATCTTTTTTCGTTTTCGTCATCCAAAAAGGCGCTGATACCGATGACGGCAATATCTGGATGTTGTTCCTTGATATGATGCGCTAATTCCGAGCCGTTCATCCCAGGCATTGCGATATCGGTAAGCACGGCTTGTGGCCTTTGTGCAGAGTCCCTCATGGCCTCAAGTGCTTGTTCGGCTGAGGTGGCGGTCCATAGAATCTGTATTGGTGCGCATGTCTCGACCAATAAGCTTTGAATTGCGCTCGCGACCAGTGGATCATTATCCACAATCCCTAGAGTCGAATCATTGACAATCGTGCGCATATAAATTCCCCCGTGGTTTGTTTCTCGTTCCAGAATAGACATTTTTCGCAGCTGCAATAGATCGCGGCGTTACCGGTGAGACACATGTTGCGAACCCATTCAAAAGCAAATATTTTGTACAAAAAATTTGTATATAATGGGAGGCGATGGAAAGGAGTCTTCTACGATGAACGATACGAACTCCAACGAGGGGCAGCTGCCCGAAGACGCCGCAGTGACCGTGACCAGTGCCGATACTCTTCGGGCCATGGCGAGTCCTATTCGCATGAGGATCCTTGGAACGTTGCGGGTGAACGGCGAACAGACCGTGGGAAGCATCAGCGAGCAGCTTGGCGAGGCTCCCGGAGCCATCAGCTACCACTTGGGGCAGCTTGCGCATGCGGGACTAGTGAAAAAGGTGGAGTCTCCTGACGGAGATCGAAGAAAGAGCTGGTGGAAGGCCTGTCAAAGCGCCATTCGTCTGGGGAGGCCCGAAGAAAAGAACGGTACGGACGAGTCGAAGGCCATGGATCTGTTCCGGCGTTCCGCGGCGCTCTCCTACGAGATGGCCTACTTCTGGACAGGCTGCCGGAATTGCCTCGGGAATGGGCTGATTCATGCACCAGCGATGATCATGTTCTGAACCTGACCGCCGAGGAGACGAGCTCGATGATCGAGGAACTCAATGAGGTCGTGCGCCGCTGGCAGATCAAGGCCGGCATGCACGGCGACGATGAGCTGGGCGTCGAACCCGTGGCTCTGATTCTGCAGGCCTTCAGGTGGGTCTCATAAGACGCCGGCGGGGTTGACGCATGAATCCACGAGCAAACCGGAAAGCGTGGGCGGAACAGTCGGAACAAGTGGGTTAATTGGAGCAAAGCATGAGTGAAACGGCGAAATCATTCTGGCATTCCGCAGGGTATATCCCGTGGTTCACCGCCGATACGGCGTCGGCGGTCGGAGCGGCGCTGCGCGCACTGGCGATCAGTTTGCTCGGATATGCGGTGTCCGGTTCCACCATCGCCGCCGGGTGGCTCGGAACGTCGTCGATGATCGCGCAACAGGTTGCGAGCGTATTCGGAGGTACCTTCGTCGACAGGCATGACCGCAAACGGCTTATCGTGGCGAACGCCGTCGTCGGCGTTCTGGCTTGGGGCGCAATCGCGGTGCTGCTGCTGTGCGGCGCATTGTCGTTCCCCGTGTTGCTGCTGATCGCGGTGCTCGCATCCGGCATCAACGGATTTCTTGGGAGCGCTACGGATGCGATGCTTCGCTCGATCATCGATATCCGCTATTATCCCAAGGCGCGGAGCCTCAACGAGGGGCGTGACGCAACCATCGCCATGGCGGGAAGCCCCATCGGAGGTTTTCTGTACAGCATTGCTCCGTGGCTGCCGTTCCTTGCGTCGGCATGCATGTATGCCGTGGCCGGCGTCGCCGCTACCGGCATCCGCGAATATGGTTCGGATGGCGGGTGTATCGGGGAACCGGATGGCGATGCAGTGAAAGGCGGTTTCTGCCGCGATTTCCTGGAAGGCTGGTCATGGTCGCTGCATCGGAAAACGCTGGTGATCGTGCTCATCGTGGCGGCGCTTGCCAATTTCGGCGTCAATGGCATCCAATATGCCATCCAGCTGCATCTGGTGTCGTGCGGAACCAATGCGACCCTCATCGGATTCATCAGTGGCGGCATATCGCTGATGATGCTTGTGGGATCGTTGCTGGCCGGCAAATTCAGCGATAAGGTTCCGGTCGGACCGACCGTGTGCCTCGCCTACCTGTTCATCTGCCTGTGCGCATTGCCGATGACGTTGACCGACAACTATTGGGTCATGCTGGTTGCCAATTCGTTTGTTGGCCTGCCGTTCCCGTTGATTAACGCGATGCTCCTCGGTTTCATCTTCGCCAAGTCGCCTACGAGCATGCAGGGGCGTATCACCGTCACATTGACGGTTCCGGCCCAGGTGCTTTCGATGTTCTGTAGTGCTGTGGCTGGCACCTTGCTCCCGGTTTTTGGATTCCATGGCGCGGTGCTGGTGTTCCTCGCGGTTCTTGTGGCAAGTGCTGTGCTGGTGATATGTTCCCGTTCCATTCGTAGCATTCCCAAGGCGGCGCAATGGGAACATACGATGTTGCGGTGAATCGAAATAAAAAGCGCCGCCCCACGAAACGAATCGTGGGGCGGCGCTTTGCCGTAGGCAATGCCGCTCAGCCCGTTCAGCGGCCGGTGATCTCGGAGCCGAGCACCTTCTCGCTCAGGGCTTTCGGGCCGCGGGTCACGGCCACCGCGCCGGAGCGGACCAGCTCGATGATGCCGTAATGCTCCAGCAGACCGAGCAGCGCGTCGATCTTGCCTTCTGCGCCGGTGGCCTCGATGGTCAGCGACTCCGGATTCACGTCCACCACGCGCACGCGGAACAGACGCACGATCTCCAGCACGTCGGAACGGTTGGACTCGTCGGCGGCCACCTTGATGAGCACCAACTCGCGCTCCACGGTGGTTTCCGGATCGAGGTCCACGATCTTCAGCACATGCAGCAGCTTGTTGAGCTGTTTGATGATCTGCTCGAGCGGCACTTCCTCCACGTCGGCCGTGACGGTGACGCGGGAAATGTCCGGACGTTCGGTGGGGGAGACGGACAGCGAGTTGATGTTGAACGCGCGGCGGGCGAACAGGCCGGCGATACGCGCCAGCACGCCCGGACGGTTCTCGACGAGCACGGACAGCGTATGACGCTTGGAACCCGGCTGGGATGCAGGATAATTTGCCATGATCGAAATGTCCTTCCTTACGCTCTACTCGTTCACTCGTTCTCGCCGGCGCGCTGCAGAGGCTTGACACCGGGCATGTAGGTGACGTTGTCGTTGGAGTCGCCGGCTGCGACCATCGGCCACACCATGGCGTCCTTCCACACGCGGAAGTCGATCAGCACCGGACGGTCGTTGATCTCGTTGGCCTTCTTGATGCATTCGATGGCCTCGTCCTTGGTGAACGCGCGCATGCCCACGCAGCCGTACGCTTCGGCGAGCTTCACGAAGTCCGGCACGTCCACGATGTCAGACGTGTTCTCGCCGTCCAGCAGGTTCGTGGCGGAGTAGTGGTGATTGTAGAACAGGGTCTGCCACTGGCGGACCATGCCGTACACGGAGTTGTTGAGCAGGGCGATCTTCACCGGCGCGTGGTCGAGGAACGCGGCCGCCAGCTCTTCGGAAGTCATCTGGAAGGAGCCGTCGCCGTCGATGAGCCACACCGGCTTCTTGTCGTCGAATTCGCGGGCGGATCCGACGCGGGCGCCGATGGCCGCCGGCAAGCCGAAGCCCATCGTGCCCAGGCCGCCGGAGGACAGCCAGGAGTGGGGCTTGTTGAATTCGATGATCTGGGTGGCCCACATCTGATGCTGGCCCACGCCGGAAACCCAGATGGTGTCCGGATCGGCCATGTCGGACAGCTGCTTGACGACCCACTGCGGGGCGAGGCTGCCGTCGGTCGGTTCGTCCCATGTAATCGGATAATCCTCGACCCACTTGTTGATGACGTCCCACCAGTGGCTGGTGTCGGGCTTGCCGTGCACGGCCTGCTCGCGCTTGATCTCCGGGATGAGGTCCTTGAGCACGGTGGCCACATCGCCGACGATCGGCACGTCCGGCTGACGGTTCTTGCCGATTTCCGCCGGATCGATGTCGATATGGATCACGCGTGCGCCCGGAGCGAACGCGTCGAGCTTGCCGGTGACGCGGTCGTCGAAACGTGCGCCGATTGCGACCAGCAGATCGCAACGCTGCACGGCGCCGGTCGCCGCGATTGTGCCGTGCATGCCGAGCATGCCAAGCACCTTCGGATCGGAATCCGGCACGATGCCGCGCGCCGGAAGGGTGGTGACGATCGGAGCGCCGGTCACTTCCGCCAGCTCCTCGACCAGCTCGCCCGCGCCGGAACGCACCGCGCCGCCGCCGACGTACAGCACCGGACGGTACGACTGCTCGAACAGCTTCGCCGCGTCGGACAGCACGCGACCGTGCGCCTTGGTGGTCGGGTTGTAGCCCGGCAGAATCATGCGCTGCGGCCAGGAATAATACATTTCGCCGGTCTGCGCGGTCTTGGTGACGTCCACCACCACCGGTCCCGGACGACCGGAACGTGCGATGTAATGCGCCTCGGCCAGCACGCGCGGAATGTCCTGCGCGCGGGTGACGAGGTACGAATGCTTGACCACCGGATAGGTGGCGCCGACGATATCGGCTTCCTGGAAAGCGTCCGTGCCGATGGCGTTCACGCCGACCTGGCCGGTGATGACGACCATAGGAATGGAATCCATGTTCGCGTCGGCGATCGGGGTAATCATGTTCGTCGCGCCCGGACCGGAAGTGACGATGCACACGCCCACCTGTCCGGTGGTCAGCGCGTAGCCTTCTGCCGCATGTCCGGCGGCCTGCTCGTGACGCATCAGCACGAAGCGGAACTTCGTATCGTCCTTGATGGAATCGTAGACGGGCAGAATCGCACCGCCCGGAACGCCGAAGACGTCCTTGACGCCCAGATCTTCCAGCGAACGAACCAGCGCTTCGGCGCCGGTCATCTTTTCGCCGTCGACAATGGTCTGCTTTTCAGTGGTAGCGGATGCCTTTGGCATGCCGCTGAATGCCTGCAGAGGCGTAGGTAACACCATGTTCCCTCTCATGCTCGTTCGTGGAAAATTTCCTCGTAAGGGGCCGCGGTCGCGTCGTTCATGCGCCGTTTTACCCCTTAAACGGAATGCTATGCAACCGCTTGTGGCGGATTGCAGCCGCATTCCTCTCTGATAATGAGTCTATGCTAACGGCTGACAGCTTGGTTCGCCGGAAAGGCCCATATTCTGGCGCGTTACACGCCATTGTGATATGGACCATATTTTTTGCGATTGCGACGCTGCCTTGTAATGCTGTTTCGTGACGCCGGCCGTGCCGCCGCTTGCGTTACCGTTTGCGCGGTTACTTGCCCTGCGCTGCATCCTGCGTGCCACCGTTGGACTTGCGGTGTGACCTGTGGTGCGACTTATGCGTCTTCCCGTTCTGCTTGCCGCCCATTTCGCCCTTGCGACTGTCAAGCGCCTTCCAGCCCATTTCCGCGGCCGCCAGCTGCGCCTTGCGTTTGCTGCTGCCGGTACCGACGCCGATGACTTCGCCGCCATCGCCGAGAATCGCGCGCGCGGTGAACTCCAGTGCGTATTCCGGTCCGGCGACCGACGTCTGGTAGTGCGGGTCGGGCAGACCCATCTCATGCGCCTTGACGGTCAGCGACGTCTTCCAATCGAGCGCCGGACCTTCGGTGGCGACCTCCGCCAGCGTATCGTCGACGAGATGATGCACCACGCGGCGCGCCTCGTCGATGCCGTGCTGGATGAACGTCGCGCCGATCAGCGATTCGACGATGTCGCACAGAATCGAGCTTTTGTCCGCGCCGCCCTGTTCCGCCTCGCCGTGGCCGAGCAGAATGTACGGGCCGACGTGCAGCTTTTCGCGGGCGATTTTGCTCAGCGATTCCTCGGAAACGGCTTTCGCGCGCATTTTGGCCAGCTGGCCTTCGTTCATGTCGGGATGCACCTTGTACAGCGTTTCCGTGGAGACCAGTTCGAGCACCGCATCACCGAGGAATTCGAGGCGTTCGTAGTTCTTGGCCCCCTCATGCTCGTGTGAGAACGAGCGGTGGGTGAGCGCTTCGACGAGCAGGTCCGGTTCGATTGTGGTGCCGAGCGCCTCGAGCAACACATTGGCGGTCATCTCGCCTTCGGGGGTGATGGAGGTGCCGATGCGGCCGGCGTTGGTATTGTTGCCGTTTTCGGTTTGGGTGTTGTCCTGCGCGTTGTCCTGATTGGTCTCTTTGGCCATGGATGTTCCTTACCGTTCATGCGGCGGGCCGAGCCTGCCGCGGTCTGTGGTTGTGGCCGTTGCGCACATGGCAAGACGTCAGCTGATCTGGCGGTTTTGCTACGCAAGCAACGTATGTCGTACGCCGATCGCACGTGGAAATAAATCGCAATGCAATCGCCGTATCACTTGATAATAATAAAAGAAACCCTGCCACCCGTCGATGGCAGGGTTTCGATGCTTTATACCGTTATCCGGCAACCACTCACTTGGTGTGGATGGAGCGGACAGCCTCGCGGTACACGCGGCCGCGGAAGGAACCGCAGCTCGGGCATGCCATGTGCGGCAGCGTCGGAGCGCCGCAGTTCGGGCAGGTAACGGTCTGGGCGGCCTTGGCCTTCCAGTTTGCGCGGCGAGAATGGGTATTCGCGCGCGAGGTCTTGTACTTAGGCAGTGCCATTGTGTTTCCTCTATTTCGTTCGAACGATTGAGCTTAAGCGTTCAGTATCTTAACGTGAGCTCCGTACAAACGATGGACCATCCCATCCGAACGGCTTATTCCTTGCCTTCCAGCTTGGCTTTCAGCCCTTCCAGCGCGGCGAAACGAATGTCGGTCATGTCATGCTGATGGTCGGGGTTCTCGTTGAGGTCGATGCCGCACTGCGAGCACAGGCCCTTGCAATCCGGCTTGCACAACGGCTGCAGCGGCAGTTCCTCGACCAGCGTGTCGCGCAGCAGCGCCTCGAGGTCGGCCCATGCGCCGCCGTCGAGCAGCGGGTACGTGTCTTCCGCCTCGTCCTCGCCGGCGATGATGTCCACTTCCTCTTCCTTGCCGTTCTTGCCGGCCTTTCCGCCCTTGCCGGCGGCGGACTTGTCCTCATACGGGAAGAAGGAGGTGACGTTCACCGTCCAATCGCGCTGGATCGGCTTCAGGCAGCGCGTGCATTCGGCATGCACGGGAGCGCTGATACGCGCGTTCAGAATCAGACCGTCGACGATCGAATCGAACGAGCCGACCACGCTCACATCCGCGCCTTCGTCCACGCCCACGATCTCATCGCCGATGCCGCTCGGCGCGGGGAAAGTGGCGTCGATCTCCTTGCTTTGCCCCGGACGCGAGGCCACCTGCGCCACGGAAACGGCCCATGGGGAATCTTCAGTACGTGCCATAGTTCAGTCTTTCGCTCTTTCTTGCTATGCGTTCCACGCGTGTTACGCGTCTTGCTTAGTTTTCCGGATAATCGTCCGCATCGAGATGGTCCAGATGCGCGCCGGCTTCGCGTTGGCGATCGTACAGCACGTTCAGGCCCGCCTGCACGCCGGTGCCGATCTTGTCGACCTGCTGTTGCAACGATTCCATCATGGTGATGCAGTATTTGTCGGCGTTCTGCGTGAGCTTGTCGGCCTTGGCTTGCGCCTGGTCGAGAATGCCGCGTGCCTTCTGCCTGGCGAGTTCCGTCACGTTCTCCTGCCCGGCAAGGAACTGCGCCTGCTCGTTGGCTTCGCGTACGGTGTCGGCGGCACGCGACTGCGCGGATGCGATGATCACGTTGGCTTGCGTTTGCGCGCTTTCCAGACGGCGTTCCGATTCGCGCATCAGCGCGGAGGCGCGTTCCAGCTGCACTGGCAGCATCTTCTTGAGTTTGTCGAGCTTGCCGGTGAACGATTCGCGGTCCACGCGCACCGAGCTCGGCGCGAACAGAATCGGCTTGGCCTCGTCCAATTCCTCTTCGATGCTGTCGATGATGTCGTAGACGGTGGTGAATTCGTCGCGGCTGCGATCCGAACTGTCGTCGAGTGGTGCGTTGGGGTCGAACGTGGCACGAAGGTCGGGCAGGTCCGACATGGAAATCGACGGTTTCGACGATTTCGCGGGTTTTGCCGGCTCATCCGTAGCACGGTCGGCGGCATTGCCGGTTGCGGAATTGTTGGTCGCTGCGGTACCGGCAACAGCGCCGGTGGCCGGATAATCGGCCGCCGCCGTGACCGGCTGCTGCGACGTGGCGTCATCGGCGTCAGCAAGCGGCTTGAAATCGTTGGTCTCTTCACTCATCATGCTCTCTTTTCGTTCTTGAGCGCCTCGCCGAGCAGCGGAATCACGCAATCGGGCACCATGCCCGTCACATCGCCTCCGTGCCGTGCCACGTCCTTGACGATGGAGCTGGAGATGTGCTCCAGGTCCGGGGCCGCAGGCAGAAACAGCGTTTCCACTCCGGCGAGTTTGCGGTTGACCAATGCCATGCCCAGCTCAGCCTCGTAATCGCCGTTCTGCCGAAGTCCTTTGACGATGACCGTCGCACCGATTTTCGTGCAATAGTCGGTGATCAGGCCGGTGGTCGACGCCACCTTCACATTGGTGCAACCGCGCTTGGCGAGCGCCTGGCGGATGATCTCAACACGGGTTTCTTCGGAGAACATCGGCGTCTTCGCCGCGTTCACGGCCACCACCACATGCACTTCGTCGAAAAAGCGCGCGCAACGCTCGATGACGTCCAGGTGGCCGGCGGTCACTGGGTCGTACGACCCGGGGCAAACTGCAATTGTCATAACCTTAAGCGTACCGCGATTGGTTGAGAACGTGCGCAACATCGGCGTATGCCCGTGTTGGCGCGGTTCGTGCGCACGGGTGGCGGCGCAATGCGGCTCGGCTATGATGGAAGGCAGTGGGGCCGCGATCGCGGCTTGTGTGAGGAGTCTTAATTATGGCATTTGCGATTTTCGATGGCCTGTTCGGATCCGACGATCCGGTTTCGCCGCTGTCCAACCCGGATGCGGGTACCGGCACCGCCGTTCTGGAACGTCCTGAAGAGAAAACGAAGCTTGATGACGGTGGCAATGGCGATGCCGACCGTTTCGCGCATTATGTGTCGCGTGACCGTATCGCCGAATCGAAGATGACGGGCCGTCCGGTTGTGGCGTTGTGCGGCAAGGTGTGGGTGCCGAAGCATGACCCCACGCATTACCCGGTGTGCCCGGATTGCAAGCGCATCTATGACGAGATGATGAACAGCTCGTTCTGATTGCCGTTCGACCATGTTGCCGATTCATGCCGCCGGTTGCGGTGGCTGAACGTGGCGATTGAATATGGCGGCTGGGTGCGGCGCAACGTCGTATGTTATGCAAAAACCGACGCCCGGTGATTCACCGGGCGTCGGTTTTTGTTATGTCGTTTGCTCCGTACAGGGCGGTTCACGCCATGACGGACGTCACAGCACGGTGACTTCGGTCGGGATGACCGGATCGCCCTTCATCAGGCTCTGTGCGCCGATCGGCAGTTCGGCGAGCGCCTGCGCGCGGTAGTTGTGCGCGTTGACGATCGCGTCGTGGCCCTGGTATTCGCTGTGGTTCTCGCCATTGGTGACGTAGTCGACGAGCAGGTTCTTCCAGCCGTCTTCCGGCTGGTATGCGGCGAGCTTGTCTTCGGAGCCGGAGATGACGTGTTCGCAGTCGGCCAGCGAGTATTCGTAGGAGCGGAAGGCGAGCTTGCGGCCCGGAACGGTGGCCTTGTCCTTCGACTTCTTGGCGACCGGCTGCATTTCGCCGGCGGAGTTCTCGCGTTCGGTGAGCTTGTAGACCATCGCGCAGGTCGGGGCGCCCGAGCCGGTGACGAGCATGGTACCCACACCATAGGAATCGACCGGAGCGGTCTGCAGAGAGGCCAGTGCGTACTCGTCGAGATCGTTGGTGACGGTGATCTTCGTATTGGTGGCACCAAGCGCGTCCAGCTGGTTGCGCACGCGCTGCGCGAGGGAGGCGAGATCGCCGGAATCGATGCGCACGCCGCCCAGTTCGGGGCCTGCCACGTCGACGGCCGTCTTCACGGCCTCTTCGATGTTGTACGTGTCGACCAGCAGCGTGGTGTTCTTGCCAAGCGCGGCGATCTGCGATTCGAAGGCGCTTTTCTCGTCGTCGTGCACCAGGGTGAAGCAATGCGCGGCGGTGCCGATGGCCTTCAGACCGTACATTTGCGCGGCCAGCAGATTGGCGGTGCCCTTGAATCCGCCCACCACGGCGGCGCGGGCGGCTGCGACGGCGGCCCATTCGTTGGTGCGGCGGCCTCCCATGTCCATGCACGGGCGGTCCTTCGCCGCGCTGACCATGCGGGACGCGGCGGAGGCGACGGCGGAATCGTAATTCAGAATGCTCAGCAGCAGCGTTTCCAGCAGCGTGCATTCGCCGAACGTGCCTTCGACCTGCAGGATCGGCGAGTTCGGGAAGAACATCTCGCCTTCGCGGTAGCCCTTGATGGAGCCGGAGAAGTGGAAGTTCTCCAGCCATTTGATGGTTTCCGGGCTTACCACCTTGCGGTCGGCGAGGAATTTCAGGTCGTTGTCGTCGAGGTGGAACTTCTCGAGCGCGTCGAGGATGCGTCCCTGTCCGGCAGCCACGCCATAGTGGCGGCCCAGCGGCAGATGCCGGGTGAAGATCTCGAATACGCACTTGCGGTTGGCGGTGCCGTCCTTCAGGCATGCGTCAAGCATGGTGTATTCGTACATGTCGGTCATGAGTGCGGGTGAATAATCCAGCATTTCCAAAGCCTTTCTTGACTTTTGGTGAAACTGACCATAAGTGTAGGACCCACGGTGGCCAATCTTTGGTTGCATCCCATCATACGTGCAGGAGGGGTCTCGAGGCGCGGCGTGCTTGGCTGGTGATAGGGTCGAATGCTGAAAAGACGAGTAATCGGACGGCGGCAAAAGCCGAAATCAGCGGAAAGCGAAGTGCAGAACAGCAATGGTAGCGATTAAGGATATGTTGGGCGACCAGACCGTGGTGCGTGCGGACGGCCGCAAGGTGGACGAATTGCGTCCGGTGCGCATCACCCGCCATTTCACGGACGTTCCGGAAGGCTCCGTGCTCATCGAATGCGGCAACACGCGCGTGATGTGCACCGCCACGTTCACAGCCGGCGTGCCGCGCTGGCGCAAGGACTCCGGCCTGGGCTGGGTCACCGCGGAATACGCGATGCTGCCGCTCGCC
>ERZ772884.1043-NODE-1043-length-18796-cov-40.674671_pt1 | contig 18796 bp, 15 predicted proteins | sample MGYA00580574_ERZ772884 | MGnify/ENA primary metagenome ERZ772884 (study PRJEB29015, sample SAMEA2737690) | human gut metagenome | biome: human gut; feature: human-associated habitat; material: faeces | place: China | collected 2012 ... | reverse complement strand
TCACCTTTGCAGCATCCAGTATTATCTGCGCTTTTGGCTTGGCATCTGCCGCACCCCGCTCGCCGTATCGGCACTTAGAATTATGCGGTATTGCCCTTATAATGTTTGTTGCACGTTATAAAATGTTTTGCAGGGAACGGTCTTGACCGTTCCGGGGCCTTGCGGCAAATGTGTTTTACGTTTTCCCTCGCAAATCTTGTTGGCTCTGCTCCCTCAATTTTCCCTCTTGCCAAGGGGCATAGAATACGATATAATAAAAAATAATTGTGCGGATTTATGCCCCTGTGGGATGGGCGGTGACGCACGGCAAATCGGGCGGCGCGGTATAGGCGCTGCCTATAGTTCGCCGCAACTGCGGTCACTGAAAAGGAGCGTCATCATGAAAGGTATCATCCTCGCCGGCGGTGCTGGTACCCGCCTGTACCCGCTGACCATGGTCACATCCAAGCAGCTTCTGCCTGTGTATGATAAGCCCATGATCTATTACCCGCTGTCTACTCTGATGCTGGCAGGCATCCAGGATATCCTGATCATTTCCACCCCAACCGATACGCCGCGCTTTGAAGCGCTGCTGGGGGATGGCAGCCAGTACGGCCTGCACCTGCAATATAAAGTGCAGCCCTCCCCGGACGGTCTGGCACAGGCCTTTATCCTGGGTGAAGAGTTTATTAACGGTGAGCCCTGCGCTATGGTACTGGGCGATAATATTTTCTACGGCGCAGGTTTCTCCAAGCGGCTCAAGTCCGCTACCGCCAACGCCGAAGCCGGCCGCAGCACTGTGTTCGGCTACTATGTCACCGATCCCGAACGCTTCGGTGTGGTGGCATTTGACGAAAACGGCCAGGCAACTTCCATTGAAGAAAAGCCCGCACAGCCCAAGAGCAACTATGCGGTTACCGGCCTGTATTTTTACAGCAAAGATGTGTGCGAAAAGGCAAAACAGGTAAAGCCCAGCGCCCGCGGCGAACTGGAAATTACCACCCTGAATGAGATGTACCTGCAGGAAGGCAAGCTGGATGTGCAGCTGCTGGGACGCGGCTATGCCTGGCTGGATACCGGCACGATGGACAGCCTGGTGGAAGCCGCCGACTTTGTGCGCATGATCGAACAGCGCCAGGGCATCAAGATTTCCGCCCCGGAAGAGATCGCCTATAAATACGGCTGGATCAACCGCGGCAAACTGTTGGAAAGCGCCGAGCGCTATGGCAAAAGCCCCTATGGCCAGCATCTGCGCAATGTTGCCGATGACCGCCTGAAATATTGATGCGGTATAAAGAAAGAGGCACAAGATGAAAATTCTGATTACCGGCTGCCATGGACAGCTTGGAACCGAGCTGCAAAAACAGCTGGCTGATGAAGAATGCGCCCTTGGCCCGCTGCCGGAGCGCCTGCGCAAAGCAACGGTGATCGCCGTTGATGTGGATGAGCTGGATATTACCGACCGCGAAGCCACTGTGACCTATATCCGCCGCATCCAGCCGGATACCGTCATCAACTGCGCTGCTTTTACCAACGTGGATGGCTGCGAAACCAACCGCGATGCCGCTTACCGCGTCAACGCCCTTGGCCCGCGCAACTTGGCATTGGCATGCGAAAAGATCAATGCCCGCCTGATCCATATTTCTACCGACTATGTATTCTCCGGTACAGCCAACGGTGGTGTGGCGTTGGATGAAAGTGCCCTGCCCGCCCCCATTTCGGCCTACGGCCAGACCAAGCTGCTGGGCGAAACCTATGTGCAGCAGTTCTGCCGCCGCCACTTCATCGTGCGCACGGCTTGGCTGTACAGCTATTACGGCAAAAACTTTGTCAAAACTATGGTCAACCTGGCCAAAACGCATGACACCCTGAATGTTGTCAACGACCAGCTGGGCAACCCCACCAATGCGGTGGATCTGGCCTACCATATCTTAAAGCTGGCAGTCAGCCATGATTACGGCATTTACCACTGCACCGGCAGCGGCATTTGCAGCTGGTATGATTTTGCATCCGAGATCATCCGCCTGTCCGGCCTGCCGTGCACCGTAAAGCCCGTTACCAGCGCACAATATAAAGAGATGAACCCCAAATCCGCAGACCGCCCGGCATGGAGCGCACTGGAAAACCGCGCCCTGCGGTGCAGTGTCGGCGATGACATGCGCGACTGGAAAGATGCAATTCAGGACTTTTTCAATAATTGGGATGGTAAATAAATGAAAACTTATCTTGTTACCGGCTGTGCCGGTTTTATTGGCTCCAACTTTGTCCACTATATGCTGGAAAAATACCAGGATATCCGCCTGGTCAACCTGGATAAGCTGACCTATGCCGGCAACCTGGAAAACCTGGAAGATATCAAGGACGATGCCCGCCATATCTTTGTTAAGGGCGATATCTGCGATAAGGCTCTTGTCACTGACCTGATCGCCAAATATGACCCGGATTACGTCATCAACTTTGCTGCCGAGAGCCACGTTGACCGCAGCATCCGCAACCCGGAAATTTTTGTTGAGTCCAATGTTCTGGGCACCGTTAACCTGCTGCAGTGCTGCAAGGATGCCTGGTACGATGCCGATGCCAAGACCTGGAAGGAAGGCAAAAAGTACCTGCAGGTTTCCACCGATGAAGTATACGGTGCCCTGGGCGCCGAAGGCTACTTTATGGAAACGACCCCGCTGTGCCCGCACAGCCCGTACTCCGCTTCCAAAGCCAGTGCCGATATGTTCGTGAAAGCATTCCATGATACCTATGGCATGCCCATCAACATCACTCGCTGCTCCAACAACTATGGTCCGTACCAGTTCCCTGAAAAGCTGATCCCGCTGCTCATCAACAACGCCAAGCACCACAAGACCCTGCCGGTTTACGGCGATGGCATGCAGATCCGTGACTGGCTGTATGTCATGGACCACTGCAAAGCCATTGATATGGTTGCCAACGGCGGCAAGGACGGCGAAGTTTACAATGTCGGCGGCCATAACGAGCGCCCCAACATCTTCATCGTCAAGACTGTCATCGAGCAGCTGCATGACCGCCTGAAGGATGAGGGCATCAGCGAAGAGCTGATCAAGCACGTGGCGGACCGCCTGGGCCATGACCGCCGTTACGGCATTGACCCCACCAAGATCAAGAACGATCTTGGCTGGTACCCCGAAACCCCGTTCGAGAAGGGCATTGTGCTGACCATTGACTGGTACCTGGCCCACGAAGAATGGATGGACCACGTGACCAGCGGCAACTACCAGAAGTATTACGAGCAGATGTATAAAAACAAGTAATGCTGCCGCACATTTGTTAAATTCTGCAAAACACCCCGCCGCCGCTTTGCAAAGCGGCGGCGTTTGTGGTATACTAGTTCTGCGCTATAAACAAAAACTCGAACCGTATGATGCGCGTACATGCGTGTTTTTACGATTATCCATTATTCTGAATTTTTAATGATCTTGAGGTTTTTTTGAATGGCAATTTCCAGAGAAGAACAACTGCGCAATAACCGCCGCTTTTCACGCCAGATCGTGGGTGCAGTGGCAATCGTATTGATTATCATTGGTCTGTTTACCGTATTAAGCTGGGTGGTTGGCGTGCTGCGCAGCGCGTTGGATGATACCGAACGCCGCCAGAGCTATGCCGACCGTCTGTACGGTCTTGTCATGTTTGACACTATGCCGTTTGACGATGTGAGCAAGGTGGATCAGTCGGAGTTTTTACAGGCTGCCATCTGGGGCGCTGTGTACCAGATCCAAAAGCGGGATAACGGCCTGAGCGACTATGAGCGCGACAGCGAAACCGGCTCCATCATTCTGCCCAAACTGGAAGTTGACACCTACCTGACCAACCTGCTTGGCCCGGATTACAAGATCACCGATGGCTCTTTCCAGACCGAAGAGTTCAATTATACCTATGACGAGGAAAAGCAGGGCTATCTGGTTCCTGTTACCAGCATGGTGGCTATGTATACTCCGGAAGTGGAAAAGATTTCCACCCAGAGCGGCAAGACCTATGTGACGGTTGGCTATATCCCCACCATCAACAATAGCTCTAGCGGTGAGATCAACCTGACCGCCCCCACGGAGCCGACCAAGTATATGGACTATGTGTTCACCCGCGGCGAGGGCCGTAAGTGGTATCTGAGTGCATTGCAGGAAAGCGATATGCAGCCCGAAGTGTCTGCTTCGACCGCAGCCCCGACCACCGATTCCGGCGACCCGCAGGAGTTGGTGCAGAACAACCTGGATTCCACCGTGGCCGATACTGGCAATCCCACAGGTGATACCGCCGACGGCACCGCTGAACCGGACAGCACGGCGGACGACCAGACCGATGCCCAGAGCGAACCTGAAGCTGATACCGGGGATACCGGTGGGGATACGCAGGATAGTTCAGGTACGGAATAAGCTCCTGCTGACAAAACGATAATTTTGATGAAGCTGCACAGCCCAAACGCTGTGCAGTTTTTTGTATGGTAGGGCGGGGTCACCCGCCCCCACTGAAGGCAGCCCGACCGTACAATAAAAATGTGTGATATACCTTGCCCCACAGTAGGGGAGCAGCGTCCCCGACACCGCAGACAAACCTTGCGGCAAATCTCATTATGGCAGATGTGCCAAAGCTCCGGAATGGTCAAGGCAATACCGCATAATTCTAAGTGCCGATACGGCGAGCGAGGTGCGGCAGATGCCAAGCCAAAAGCGCAGATAATACTGGATGCTGCAAAGGTGAGCGCCGCCAGTGGCGGAAACAGCGAACCGAAGCAGGGGCAGCGGTCGCAGAGTGCGAGGGGCTTTTGCCCCCGAAGCACGATGCGGGTACCGCAACCCGACATTATCGAGCATTTTGGCAACGCAGATGCCGTGCCGCAGCTGCCGGAGCGGTGCTTAAGCCGCAAGGCGGGAATTGTGCGGTGTTGCCTCAAGACAGCTCCCTACAGAGCAAGGTATCATGTGTACCAAACAGAAAAACGACCGGTGGAACAGCCAGCCCTCTGGCCGCCGCAGAGAAACGCTGCCAATGCATAAAACATGCCGCCGCGCAGTTATACTACCCCTACACAACATCAGCTCAACAACAAAAATGACAAAACAGACTGCAGAAGACCGTGCTTTTTTGATTGACAAAACAAGCGCGGCGTGATAATATGATAGCTGTACATTGCCCTGTATTTTTAACGTTGAACAGATGTTAAATACTTGTGCAATGGCAACACGGAAAAGTAGGAGAACATAGCATGAGACGGACTTTGGCAGCGCCGGGCCTTGCAGCTGTGCTGGGTATGGCATTGCTGCTGACCGCCTGCGGTAAAACAAACGCACATAACAATACGGCAGGCGAAACGGTCAGCACGGCACTGTTTGACTTTTCCATTACGGATGTCAGCCTGGTGGAAAGCTACCCCGGCATTGATATCCCGGATGGCGAATGCCTGGTGCGCATGCGCCTGAACATCAAGAACACCAGCAGCCAGACCTACACGATGTTCCTGCAGGATTTCCAAATCCAGTGGGGCGAGGGCGACAACGATTACGGCACCTGCCTGAACGCAGTGGATGATACCATGATGCCGTATGCTTATGAGCTGACCCCCGGCCAGGAGCGCAGCGACTGGCTGATGGCTGAAATCCCCGATGGCAGCACCAGCTGCACCATTGCGTATCAGGAATACAAGACCGATGGCAGCAAAGGCGATGCCTACTTTGTGGAGGCAGCTCTGTGAGCCAGCAGTCGCGCATTCTTGCAGGGGTGTTTTGCTCCGGTATGGCGGCGGCGTTGATTGCTATGGCGGCACTGCAACTGCCCAACTGGCTGCAGCAGCGCAAGATGGTGAGCGAGAGCCCGCCGGTGGTGCAGACTGCAGAACCAGAGCAGACGCCGGAACCGCAGGTTACCGCGGCCCCCACCGTGCAGCCCGCCGTTACCCCGGAACCGCGGGATTTTACCGCACTGCTGGAGCGTAACCCCGAAGTGATCGGCTGGATCAAGATCGATGATACCGATGTTGACCTGCCGGTGATGCAAAGAGAAGGGGACAACAGCTACTACTTAAAGCACGACCTGGATGGCAACTGGGATGACCTGGGCCTGCCGTACCTGGATTATGAGTGCGATATCCAGCAAAGCCGCCATTTGATCCTGTACGGCCACAACATGGGCGTGGGGGATACGGTGCGGTTTTCCAGCCTGCAAAATTACCGCGAGCCGGAATATTATCAGGAACACCCGGTCATTGAGCTGGACAGCCTGAACGGCGGCCAGTACTACAAGATCGTGGCAGTTTATGCAATTACCACGCGCGAAAGCGATGGCGATGTGTTCCACTTTAACCAGTATGTGAACTTTGCCGATGATGCGGCAGAGCAGGAATACCTGGATGAAGTGGCCAAGCGCGCGTTTTATACCACGGGCGATTATGCCCGCGCAGACGAACGGCTTTTGACATTGTGTACCTGTACCTATGAAATGTCGGATGCCCGCCTGCTGATTATGGCACGCCCGCTGCGGGACGGGGAAACGCTGACGGCGGATGAAGTTATCATCAATCCGGACCCGCTGCTTCCAGCCCGCTGGCCGGCCGGGGCGTAAAATTTTTATTTGAATTCTGGGCACAAAGGCAACAGCAATCCGTACCTTTGCGTTTGGGATATAATTTTGGAAAGGGAGTAAAATTATGCAAAAGACGAGCAGGTTTTCGCGTCTGCTTACGCTGGTTACGGCTGTTGCCTTGGCAGTTTGTCTGCCTGTATCGGCGTATGCAGAAACTGAGACCACCGAGGAAGCTGCTGCACCCGCAGTAGTGGAGGAGGCTACACAGGACAACACCGCTGACGAAGCTGCAAGCGAAGACAGCGCTTCCTGTGTGCGCGTGGTGGATGTTACCATTTTTATGGACACCACCAAGGGCCATTTCGAGAGCGATCCCGACAATGTTGCCCTGACTTATCTGAACCGTGCCGAGTTTGAGGAGACTCCGATCACTCTGCCCACCGTTATCGCAAACGAGGGCTGGGAGTTCAAGGGCTGGGACGTTTGGGGCAAAGAGCACTTTGTCCTGGGCGCCGATGCTACTGAGCTGGGCACCAGCGGCCTGGGTGCATTCCCGGTTGGCAGCCTGGTAGGCGGCATCTACCTGTACCCCATCTTTATGGAAGCTGAAAAGCCGGTTGAGCCGACCGCTACCCCGGTAGAGCCGACCGCTACTCCGGTTGAGCCGACTGCTACCCCGGTTGAGCCGACTGCTACTCCGGTGGAGCCGACTGCCACTCCGGCAGAGCCGACTGCCACTCCGGCAGAGCCGACTGCCACCCCGACCGAGCCGACCGCTACCCCGACCGAGCCGACCGCTACCCCGGTCGTGACCCCGACCACCCCGGTTATCCCGGAGACCACTCCGACCAATACTCCGGCAAACACCCCGACTGAGAAAACCAATACCCCGGACAATACTCCGACCAACACCCCGGATGTTACCAAGTCCAACACCCCCGCTGATAACTCCAGCAAGATCATCCCGCAGACCGGCGTTTCCAGCACCAACAGCAACTCTGTTGCAGGTCTGGTCATCGTTCTGGTTGCCGCACTGGGCGGCGCTGCCGCTTACCTGTTCATCAACCGCAAGAAGCTGAACTGATAAGTGTAAAGTGATAGAGCTTTGAATTATTTAAAAACAGCCTTCGGCATTTGCCGAAGGCTGTTTTTGTGGTAGTGCCCCAAATGGGAATTCTTTGGCTGGTGGGATAGGGAATAGACGAAGTGATTTGATTTTGAGATGTTGGATCTTTGCAAACTTTCGGAACGGTCAATACCGTTCCCCACAGAGCATTTGATGATGGGCGGAAAACCATAAAATGGCTGGTAGGACCGGGGTCACCCGACCCCGCCGAAACCCACCCGGAGCGAACAATAAAAATGGGCGATGTGCCTTGCCCAAAGTAGAGGGGCGATGCCCCACAACGGGCCGGATATCTCACCCCGAAATATCACAAACACCCGCGGGTGCATAAAAAACCTCTGTTACAGATACACCCTAAGCTTGGAACGGGAAAACACCCCTCCAGCCTCACCTGCAATGACAGCTCCCCTCCAGGGGAACCAAGCATAGACTTAGAGTAAGATTGCATCTCCAAGCAGCGCTTGATACATTATGGAATATAAGGCCGCGGCGGGGTCAGGTGACCCCGTCCTATCGCATCGTGTTTTTTCGGCGGGCAGAGAGTTGGCCGCCCTACCGTGCGGTGTTTGCCAATGCCGTACTTGAAAAATCCACCAAAAACGAAAAACGCCCGGATTCTTACAAATCAGGGCGCTAATCTTGAAGGTAGAGATATAAAGATCCGGATGATACAGTTTGCACGGAGCACAGAGATTTCATTAACATGGGATAGCCCAAATTAAAAAGTGCGCACAGCGAATGATTTTATGGTAAAATCGGTATTTCTTTTTGGATCTTGATTTTTTCCAAAATTAGAGATTATAGCAGAGCAAAACATCTTAAGACTGACGAACCGAATCATACTTGGAATCACCCAGAGCTTTGAGATAGGCATCGTAAGCCGCTTCCAACGAGGAAAATTGTTCTCCGTTTTTCAAAATCTGTTTATACTGGTTCGGCGTAAGTGATTCCGAAACGGTGACGTAGTTCTTGCCGTTTCGCTTGCCGGTCGTGGTTTCGGAAACATAATATTTCCCATCGCCGGTTTGAATAATTACGGGAATTTTATGTCCGTCCCCGACTTTGTCAGTGTTCAGAGATGTCCAGAAAAGGTAGCGATTTGCTTCTTGTCCGTCTTTTCCGTTGCCGAGGTAAGCCCATGTGCAATCAGGCTGCTGCAGAAGACTGTTGTCCAGCTTTTCAATCGCTGCGGTAATGGCCGGAACATAGCTCGAATCTGAACATCTGGAGTCAAACTCAAAGTTTGTGTTGTTTTTCATGCTGCCGTTTTTCCAAAAATCTGTTTCATATAGAAGCGAGAAGAAATCAGTCACATCTGTGTTAAACGGGTATTTAGGTACAGCTGGGGCGGCTTTTCCGCTCCAAGTGAAAATGATACCGTGGTCCTCATTATACGACACAACACAGGTTCCGTTTGGCGCGGCAACGCCTTTCCAATTATCCGTGTCTCCTTGGTTTTTATAATGGACAATACCGCCGATATTCACAGGATCCAGCGATTGCCAGTCGGCCTGCTTCTGCTTTAGGTCGACAGTCACGGTGGCATCCGGATTCCCGAGCAGAGCCTCCGCGGAAACCTGTGCATAAGCGGAACGAACATTTGCAAGGTCTGCTGCTTCCCTGACTTTTTCAAGCTTTGACGCAAATACCGGAATTGCAATTGCAATCAATATGGCAATGATTGCAATGACAATCAGCATTTCCATCAGTGTAAATCCATTTTTAGCTTGCTTCTTAGCTTGCTTCATTATATTCCCTGCTTTATCTTTGATGGAACAAATACATAATGAAAATAAACGCCGGAGCTAATCATTGATGGTCTCCATAATATCGCCCAAATGACAAGCCCTTGCTTCGCAGATACGTAGAAAAATATCTATCGTAATATGGATACTTCTAAAGTTTATCAGACTGTTACCGAAAAGTAAAGTAACCGGAAGGCGTTCTGTGAAAAACAGATTTCATTTTTGCAATAAGAGTTAGCGTTAAATCATAATAAAGGGTAAAGGACCTGAAGAACCTAAAACTTAATAAAAAAAACCGGACACCAGTCAAGATACATGTTGTATCAAAAATGGTGTCCGGTTATGGTGCGCGGTACAGGACTCGAACCTGTGACCTCCTGCACGTCAAGCAGATGCTCTACCAGCTGAGCTAACCGCGCATGTCCTTGCGACTTGTATACTATACCAAATCCAAGCAGAAAAAGCAAGCCCTTTTTTCGAAAAAAATGAAAAAATTCAGAAAACACATAAAATAGAACGCACCACCGCAAAAGAAATTTGCAAATGCGGAAGGGCTTTTCCTTGCCGCATACACGGCTTTGTGGTATACTGATACAGTTAAATGGGGATAGTGCACCCTTTTGCCGGTGCGGCGTTTCCTGAATAGATTCAAACACAGGGAAAGGGGATACTATGCGGGTTTTGGGCATCGACCCCGGCTATGCGATCGTGGGCTGGGGCGTTGTGGAATATGCAGGCAACCGTTTTGCGCCCATCGCTTACGGCGCAGTGTGTACCGATAAGGACACGCCGTTTGAACAGCGCCTGATTGAAATTTATGACGGCATCAAGGATATCTGTACCCGCTATCAGCCGGAAGCACTCTCCATTGAAAAGCTGTACTACCAGCATAACCAGACGACCGTCATCGGCGTGGCGGAAGCCCGCGGGGTGATTTTGCTGGCTGCCGCGCAGTGCGGCGTACCAATTTATGAGTACACCCCCATGCAGGTCAAGCAGGCTGTGACCGGGTATGGCAAGGCGGTAAAAAAGCAGATCCAGGAAATGACCCGCATCATGCTGCACCTGCAAACCATCCCCAAGCCGGACGATACAGCGGATGCCCTGGCCATGGCCGTAGCGCACTGTCACTGCTCCCGCAGCCGCCTGATGGGCACCGCCCCAAGATAAGGGCCGCAGGGCAAATAGCCCAGCGCACGGCAACATAGAATCATAATGGTGTAAGCGCATATTTTAGATATATCTTGGATAAGAAATAGGAACGAACGATGATTTATTCGCTGACCGGAAAAATCTTAAAGAAAACACTGGATACCGTGGTCATCAGCTGCGCTGGTGTGGGCTATGCGGTGCAGGTGCCCTTAACCACAGCCGAAAGCCTGCCCGCCCCCGGGCGGGAAGGCACGGTGTATACTGTGATGAACGTGACCGAAAACGATGTTTCGCTGTACGGCTTTGCCACCGAGGAGCAGCGCAGCTGCTTCAAGATGCTGACCAGCGTGAGCGGCGTTGGCCCCAAGGCCGGGCTGGCCATTTTGTCCATCATGACGCCGGAGCGTGTGGCACTGGCGGCGTCCAGCGGGGACCACAAGGCGTTTACCAAGGCGAACGGCGTTGGCCCCAAGCTGGCCCAGCGTATTGCTCTGGAACTGAAAGACAAAGTGGGCAAGGGCCTGGCGGATGGCACTGGCTTTGGCGGCGGGGCCGCAGCAGCAGCGCCGGCTCCGTCCAGCGCACCCGCCCAGGCTGTGGCCGCGCTGGTGGCGCTGGGGTACAACACCTCGGATGCTGCTGCGGCTGTGGCCCGCATTGACGAAACCCTGCCGGTGCAGGATATTATCAAAATTGCACTGCGCGGGCTTTCGCGTGCGTAAAGGAGTGACCTGAATGAGCCAAAATACGGAATATACGGTGGATCCCAGCCGCCTGGTCAGCCCGGACGCCGCCCCGGCCGATGCCGCCGAGGAAGTCAGCCTGCGCCCCAAAACGCTGGATGATTATATCGGTCAGGAAAAGGCCAAAAACAATCTGCGCATTTACCTGCGCGCCGCCCAGCAGCGCGGGGAACCGATGGACCATATTCTGCTGTACGGCCCGCCGGGCCTTGGCAAAACAACGTTGGCCGGCATTGTGGCGCAGGAGATGGGCGTGCAGATCCGCATTACCTCCGGCCCGGCCATCGAAAAGCCCGGCGATCTTGCCGCTCTGCTGACCAATTTGCAGGAGGGTGATATCCTGTTCATTGATGAGATCCATCGCCTTTCCCGCCAGGTGGAAGAAGTGTTGTACCCCGCACTGGAGGATTACGCGCTGGATATCATGATCGGCAAGGGCCCCAGCGCCCAAAGCATCCGCATCAACCTGCCGCGGTTCACCCTGGTGGGCGCAACCACCCGCGCGGGCCAGCTGACCGGGCCCCTGCGTGACCGCTTTGGCATTCTGCTCAAGCTGGAACCCTACAGCCCGGATGAACTGGCTACCATCATCATGCGCAGCGCGGGCATTTTGAATATCCCCATCGACCGCCCCGGTGCGCTGGAGCTGGCCAAATGCGCCCGCGGCACCCCGCGTATTGCAAACCGCCTGCTCAAGCGCGTGCGTGACTTTGCCACCGTGGAGGGCGATGGGGCAATCGATGGCCCCACTGCTGTGGCAGCCCGCCGCCAGATGGATATTGACGAGCTGGGCCTGGATGAACTGGACCGCAGCGTGCTGCGTGCCATCATTGAGCTGTACGGCGGCGGTCCGGTGGGCCTGGATACCCTGGCGGCCAACCTTGGTGAGGAAAGTGTAACACTGGAAGATGTGTGCGAACCCTACCTGATGCAGATGGGTATGCTGACCCGCACCCCCCGCGGCCGCTGCGTGACCCGCCTGGCCTATGAGCATCTGAACATGCCCATCCCCAAACACCTGCGCGCCGAAGACGCCGACGAGGTGGATGGGCAGCAGAGAATGTATTAAACAGGTAGGAGTTAGGAGTTTTTTGGCAGGGCAGGGCCGCAGGCCTTATTTTGAGCGGTGCGCAGCACCGCGGTCCACCAAAATTATTCTTTATTCATTATAGTTCAATGTGTTGACTTTGATAGATGGAAAGGACTTGACGATATGGGTAAATTGTTTGGTACCGATGGTGTCCGCGGTGTGGCGGGCAAAGACCTGACTTGTGAATTGGCCCTGCAGATCGGCCGCGCAACTGCCGCAGAGCTGACCAGTCTGGACGGCCACCGTCCCCGTATTCTGATTGGCAAAGATACCCGTGTTTCCGGCGATATGCTGGAATGCACCCTGGCTGCCGGTTTGTGCAGCGTTGGCGCAGACGTTGACCTGCTGGGTGTGATCCCCACCCCCGGCGTGGCCTATCTGGTGCGCAAATACGGCGCAGACGCCGGTATTGTGATCTCCGCGTCCCACAACCCGATGGAGTTCAACGGCATCAAGATTTTCAAGGGCGATGGCTACAAGCTGCCCGATGAAGTAGAAAACCGCATTGAGGCTCATATCTTCAAAAACTGCGAGGATATCAAGATCTGTGATGGTGCCGAGATCGGCCGCGTTCACCGCCTGGATACCGCTGTGGATGACTATGTGGATGCTCTGGAGCAGCACATTGATGCAGATCTTTCCGGCCTGAATGTGCTGTTTGACTGCGCCAATGGTGCTTCTGCCAAGGTGGCGCAGAAACTGTTCCCCCGCCTGGGCTGCCAGTGCAGCTTTACCGGCACGCTGGATGACGGCGTTTCCGTCAACGATGGCTGCGGCTCCACCCACCTGGACCGGCTGGAAAAGAAGGTCGTGGAAGGCGGCTTTGACTGCGGCATTGCCTTTGACGGCGATGCAGACCGCTGCCTGGCCTGCGATGAAAAGGGCGCAGAGATCGACGGCGACAAGATCATTGCGTTGGTTGCCAAGGATATGAAAGACCGCGGCCGCCTGGACGGAAATACCGCCGTGGTGACGGTTATGTCCAACCTGGGCTTTATGAAGTATATGCAGTCCATTGGCATTGACACCGCCCGCACCGCTGTAGGCGACCGCTACGTGCTGGAAGAGATGCGCGCCCGCGGTTATGCCATCGGCGGCGAGCAGAGCGGCCATGTTATTTTCCTGCACCACTCCACCACCGGCGACGGCGAGTTGACCGCAGGCAAGCTGCTGAAGCTGCTGGCCCGCAAGCACCGCGAAGAGGGTACCAAGATGAGCGAGCTGAACGCCGTTTACACCAAGTTCCCGCAGGTGCTCATCAACCTGACTGCCGACAAGGAGCAGAAGCAGGCTTATAAAGAAGATGAATATATTGCCGGCTTTATTGAGAGCCAGCAGCAGAACCTGATGGGCATGGGCCGCGTGCTGGTGCGTGTTTCCGGCACCGAGCCCAAGATCCGCGTGATGGTGGAAGGCGAGGATATGGAAGCCATCCAGTCCAGCGCAGAGCGCATTGCCGATATGATCCGCCAGCGTATTCCGGGGGTGTGCTGATGCGCCCCGCCGATACCTGGGTCGATTACGAGCTGATCGACGCAACGAATCATAACCGCCTGGAACGCTGGGGCAAAACGCTGCTCATCCGCCCCGACCCGCAGATCATCTGGAAAAACGAGGAAGTCAGCCCCCTGTGGGCCAGGGCAGACGCCATCTATTACCGTTCCGCCAAGGGCGGCGGCCGGTGGGACTACCACAAAAAGCTGCCCCAGAAATGGAACATCAAATGGCAGGACCTGACGCTGATCGTCAGCCCCACCGGCTTTAAGCATACCGGCGTCTTCCCGGAGCAGGCTGTGAACTGGGCCTGGTACCAGGAAAAGATCAAGGCTGCCGACCGTCCCGTCAAGGTGCTCAACCTGTTCGGCTACACCGGCGGCGCAACACTGGCCTGCCTGGCCGCCGGTGCCAGCGTGACCCATGTGGATGCTTCCAAAGGCATGGTAGCCTGGGCACGGGAGAACGCCCAGGCCAGCAGCCTGGCCGACCGCCCCTGCCGCTGGATCGTGGATGACTGTGCCAAGTTTGTGCAGCGCGAGATCCGCCGCGGCAGCCGCTATGACGCCGTTATTATGGACCCGCCCAGCTATGGCCGCGGCCCCAACGGTGAGATCTGGAAGCTGGAAGATAACGTCTATGACCTCATCACCCTGACAGAACAGGTGCTCAGCGATAAGCCGCTGTTCTTTGCCATCAACTCCTACACCGAGGGCCTGAGCCCGGCGGTTATGGAGTATGTGCTCAAAACCACCCTCTGCCCCAAGGTGGGCGGCCACACCAGCTGCGATGAGATCGGCCTGCCCGTAACCGCCACCGGCGGCGTAGTGCCCTGCGGCGCTACCGCAGTGTGGGAAGAATGAGAGTTAGGAGTTAATTAGGAATTAGGAATGAGCAATTAAAATTGCAACGCTCCGTAGGGGCGCACATTGTGCGCCCGCTAACCTTGCAGGATTAACTTTAGGGCAACACCGCACAATTCCCGCCTAACGGCTTAAGCACCGCTCCGGCGGCTGCGGCACGGCATCTGCGTTGCCAAAATGCTCGATAATACACAAAGTATTATCTGCGCTTTTGGCTTAGCAGCTGCCGCACCTCGCTCGCCGTATCGGCACTTAGAATTATGCGGTATTGCCTTAGCTCCTTTCAACTCCTCACTCCTAACTCCTAACTAAAAATTTTGGATCACACTATTATTCAGAATAGGGGATACCACATGAAAGAAAACGATATTTTACAGGCGCAGGATGTGCGGTTCCGGTATGATACGGAGCAGTCGAACTTTGCTGTGGACGGGGTGTCGATGGAAGTACACCGCGGCGAGTTTGTGGCTGTGCTGGGTGCCAACGGCTGCGGCAAATCGACCCTGGCCAAGCATTTTAACGCCATTCTGCTGCCGGAAAGCGGCACCGTGCTGGTGGAGGATATGGACACCCGCACCGATGAAAAGCTGTACGACATTCGCCAGAAAGTGGGCATGGTGTTCCAGAACCCGGACAACCAGATCGTTGCCACCGTGGTGGAAGAGGACGTTGCCTTTGCGCTGGAAAACCTTGGCGTGCCCACCGGGAAAATGCGCACCCGCGTGGATGACGCCATGAAGCTGGCGGGGATCTATGAACAGCGCAATAAAGCGCCGCACAAGCTTTCCGGCGGTCAAAAGCAGCGCGTTGCCATCGCGGGCGTGATTGCCATGCGGCCGGACTGCCTGATTCTGGATGAATCCACTGCCATGCTGGACCCCCGCGGCCGCGCCCAGGTAATGAAAACCATCCGCAACCTGCGGGATGCAGGCATTTCCATTGTGTCCATTACCCACTATATGGAGGAAGCCGCCCAGGCCGACCGCATATTGGTCATGAGCCGCGGACGCATTGTGATGGAGGGCACCCCTGAACAGGTGTTCAGCCAGACCAAGCGGCTGCATGGCTACCACCTGGATGTACCCCAGGCCACCGAGCTGCGGGATGAACTGGCCGCCGCCGGCCTGCCTATGCCGGAAAACATCATTACCCCCGAAGAATGCGCCAAGGCCATTTTTGACCTGCTGAAATAAAATGCCATGCCTTTTGGGCGGCAACACCCCTGTAGGGCGGGGTCACCCGCCCCCGCCGCTTCTGCGAAGAAACCCAAACAACCAATTTTCCCCAACCAGAAAAGGCATAGACTGCACCCGGCAAAAGAGGGCCCGGGGCGGTACCGTGCGGGAAGGAATGTAACGTGTCAGAGATCATTAAAGTGGAACATCTGCGCTATGTGTATAACGCCGGTATGCCGGACGAAACCGCAGCGCTGGATGATGTGAGCTTCTCGATTGAAAAAGGTGATTTTGTCGGTGTGATGGGCTCGACCGGGTCCGGCAAATCCACGCTGATCGCCCATTTCAACGGCCTGAACCGCCCCACCAGCGGCAAGATCATTATTGATGGCCGCGATATGTGGGCGGAGGGCGAAAACCTGCGGGATTTCCGCTTCCTTGTGGGGCTGGTCATGCAGTACCCGGAATACCAGCTGTTTGAAGAAACCTGCTGGAAGGATATCGCCTATGGCCCGCGCAACATGGGCCTGGATGAAGAAGAGATCACCCGCCGCGTCAAGCGCGCGGCAGAGTTTGTTGGCCTGGATGAAGCGCTGCTGCAAAAAAGCCCGTTTGAACTTTCCGGCGGGCAAAAGCGCCGCGTTGCCATTGCGGGCGTTATGGCCATGGAGCCCAAGATCCTGGTGCTGGACGAACCCGCGGCAGGCCTTGACCCCGAAGGCCGCGATACCATCCTGAGCCAGATCCGCAACTACCACGAGCAGACCGGCATCACGGTCATTCTGGTCAGCCACTCAATGGAAGATATCGCCCGCTATGCCAACCGCGTACTGGTGATGAGCAAGGCGAAAGTGGCCATGTATGACACGGTGGAAAAGGTCTTTGCCCGCGCACCGGAGCTGCTGGAACTGGGGCTTTCCGTTCCGCAGGTCACCCAGGTGTTTTTGATGCTGAAAGCAATGGGCATGGAGATCGACACGGATGTGTACACTGTGCCCTATGCGGTCAAAACCGTGCTGAAAGCCTGGAACGCCAAACACCCGGACAAAGCCGTTCCGCTGCCGCAGAACCACAAAACCGTACAGGAAGGGGGCGCTGACTGATGCTGCGTGATATTACCATTGGCCAGCACTTCCCCGGCAACTCGGTGGTGCACCGCTGCGACCCGCGCTTAAAAATTATTGCCACCATTGCCTACATCATTGTGCTGTTTATGGCGTCCAACCCGCTGGGCATTGCGCTTTCGCTGGCGCTGCTGGCTCTGCTGTACAAAGTGGCGCAGATTCCCATCAAGCTGATCGTCAAGAGCTTAAAGCCGATCGTTCCCATTGTGCTGTTCACCGCGGTACTCAACCTGTTCTTCATCACCGGCGAGGGCGAACCGCTGGTACACTTTGGCTTTATCCACATCTACCGCGAGGGGGTGAGCTATGCGGTGCTGATGGCGGTGCGCATTGTGGCATTGATCGCCGGCACCAGCCTGTTGACCTACACCACCAGCCCCATTGTGCTGACGGATGCCATTGAAGCGCTGCTGAAACCCTTTGCCAAGCTGCACCTGCCGGTGCATGAGCTTGCCATGATGATGACGATCGCCCTGCGGTTTATCCCGCTGCTGATCGATGAGACCGAAAAGATCATGAACGCCCAGAAAGCCCGCGGCGCAATGCTGGATAACGGCAAGTTCATGGACCGCATCAAGGCATTGGTGCCGGTGCTGATCCCCCTGTTCATCAGCGCGTTCCGCCGTGCGGACGAGCTTGCCATGGCCATGGAATGCCGCTGCTACCACGGCGGCGAGGGCCGCACCCGCCTGAAGGTGCTCAAGTTCGGCGCGCTGGACGTAAAATGCGCCGTTGTTCTCACCCTCTGCCTCGCCGTCATCCTCTCCACCCGCTGGCTCATGGCGGGAATTTGAAATTAGGTAGGAAGCAGGAGTTAGGAATTGAAGGTGTGGCTTGCGCCGCAATTTTGGAATAGGGTAAAAGCTGATATTCAAAATGTGCGCGCCAGCGCACACCAAAAACTCCTAACTCCTCACTCCTACCTCCTAACTCAAAAGGTGTCCCATGAATATTCTCCTCTGGCTTGCCTACAAGGGCACAAATTATTCGGGGTTTCAGGTGCAGCCCAATGGGGTTACGGTGTGTGCGGTGGTGCAGGATGCTATGCAGAGCGTGTTTGGCACCCGGCCCGATGTAAAGGGCTGTTCCCGCACCGATGCCGGGGTGCATGCCCGGCGGTTTGCCCTGAACTTCCATTATGATGGCCGCATCCCGGTGCAGCGCATCCCGCTGGCGTTGAACGCCCGCCTGCCCATGGATGTGCGGGCACTGGCAGCGCAGCAGGTGCCGGATGATTTCCACGCCCGCTATGCCGCCCACGCCAAAACCTACCACTACCGCCTGCGGTGCAGCGCGGTGGATGATCCCTTTGATTATGAGACCTGCCACCGGGTCAACGGCCCGCTGGACTTTGCCGCCATGCAGGCGGCGGCTGCCCATTTTGTTGGCAGGCATGACTTTTTGGCGCTGTGCGCTTCGGGTTCTTCAGCCGCAGCCCACGGCGATACGGTGCGCACCATCACCGCCTGCACCGTGCAGCAGGATGGCGAGCTGTATACCCTGTCCGTAACAGCGGACGGCTACCTGTACAACATGGTGCGCATTCTGGCCGGTACGGTGCTGCAGGCGGGCCTTGGCAAAATGAATCCGGCCGCTGTGCCCGCTCTGCTGCAAAGCAGGAACCGCGGCCAGGCCGGCCCCACGCTGCCCGCCAGGGGGCTGTTTTTGTGGGATGTGCAGTACCCGGATTTAGAGCGCCCGAACGACTGAAACAACTAAGGCAATACCGCACAATTCCCGCCTTACGGCTTAAGCACCGCTCCGGCGG
>ERZ772884.1040-NODE-1040-length-18825-cov-3.965477_pt1 | contig 18825 bp, 18 predicted proteins | sample MGYA00580574_ERZ772884 | MGnify/ENA primary metagenome ERZ772884 (study PRJEB29015, sample SAMEA2737690) | human gut metagenome | biome: human gut; feature: human-associated habitat; material: faeces | place: China | collected 2012 ... | reverse complement strand
GCGGACTCCTTACCAAGGAACGTCTGAAGCCGAAGCGCGCTGAGAAGTTCTCTTTCCAGCAGTTTGCCGACCTGGTTCACAACAAGGCTTGGCTCTATATGACAGCCATTGCCGTGTGCACCAACTTCTTCAACGGATTCCGCTATGCCGTAGCCGGCTATATGTTTGATTACTGTCTGCATGGCAATGTAACCATCGAGGGACTGATTATCAACTATACCGTTTTCATGGCATTCGGTGAAGTAACCTGTATGATTTTCGGTGGTGTATCTCCTTGGTTCACCCGTCTGGTAGGCAGCAAGCGCATGGCATTCTTCTGGGCTGCAGCACTCTGTCTGGTTCTCTCGGTTGTCTTCTTCTTCATCCCGATGAATCCGTCGTATATCTGGGTGATGATAGCCATTGTTATCCTTACCTCTATGGGTATCGGTATCTATTCGCCATTGATGTGGTCTATGTATGCCGATGTAGCCGACTACCATACCGAGCATTTCGGAACATCCGCTACAGGTCTTATCTTCTCTTCCGGTACGATGAGCCAGAAGTTTGGTACCGCCATTTCCGGTTCTCTCATCGCCCTCTTCCTGGGCTGGGCAGGTGCCAACATGATAACAGATAAGATGGGTAATACGATGATCGACCCAGCCAGTGTTACCGACTCTGTGCTTACGATGGTATGGTCATTGTTCTCACTCTTCCCTGCCGTCATCGCCTTCCTGCTGATGGTGCTTGCCTGGAAGTTCCCTATCCGCAAATAATAGTTTTAACATAACTAATAATCACTATTAATAAAGGAAAAATGGAAAATCTTAAAGAAACGATGCGGGATGTTCTGGAGAACAACATCCTCAGCTATTGGCTAACGAAAGTGAAAGATGAAGAAAACGGTGGCTTTTACGGACGTGTAGACGGTAACGACCAGGTACATCCTGAAGCCGAGAAGGGAGCAGTGATGAATGCACGTATCCTCTGGGCGTTTTCTGCTGCCTATCGTGTCTTGAAGAAGCCGGAGTATCTTGAGGCTGCCACCCGTGCCAAGGATTATGTGCGCGATTATTTCCTCGACAGGGAATATGGCGGCATCTACTGGAGTGTTGACTATCAGGGTAATCCGCTCGATACCAAGAAGCAGACTTACGCCATCGGCTTTGCCATCTATGGTTTCTCGGAGTATGCCCGTGCAACAGGCGACAAGGAGGCGTTGGATATCGCCATCTCTCTGTATCATGACATCGAGAAGCATGCCTTTGATGCCGAGAGCAACGGATATATCGAGGCATTGACCCGTGAGTGGAATCCGATTGCAGACATGCGTCTCTCTGATAAGGATGAGAATGGTTCCCGTACGATGAATACCCATCTGCATATCATCGAGCCATATACCAATCTTTATCGTGTATGGAAGACTCCGGAACTGAAGAAGAGCATCCGCAATCTGCTCGATATCTTCACCGATAAGCTTCTGAACAAGGAGACTTATCATCTCGACCTCTTCTTTAATGACGAGTGGGAGGGCAAGCGCAACATCGAGAGCTATGGTCATGATATTGAGGCGTCCTGGCTGCTCCACGAAACCGCGCTGGTTTTAGACGATAAGATATTGCTGCATAAGATAGAGTGCATCATCCGTCGTATAGCCGATGCTGCAGATGAAGGCTTACGTCCGGATGGCAGTATGGTTTATGAGCATTGGAAAGACGGAGATAAGTATGATCTCCAGCGCCAGTGGTGGGTGCAGTGCGAGAACATCATCGGACATATCGATCTCTATCAGTATTTTCGTACCGAAGAGAATCTTCTGGTTGCTATCTCCTGCTGGAACTATGTAGCCAAGCATCTGCTGGATGCCAAGAACGGTGAGTGGCACTGGGCTATCCTGGAAGATGGTACGGTGAACAAGGAGGATGATAAGGCGGGTTTCTGGAAATGTCCTTACCACAACTCCCGTATGTGTCTCGAACTCATCGAACGTGACTATTAGCATACAGATTCCCTGCAAGGCAGGAATAGACAACAAAAATCCAAGCAAATCATATATTTGCTTGGATTTTTTTGTTTATCCCGATTTTTTATTGTACTTTTGCAGCCAATGTAGAATTGAGGGTGGTATCGCATCAAAAATTCAACATTCAACATTCAACATTAAACATTAAAAATAAATGTATATAGCAATAGCAGGAAATATCGGTAGTGGTAAGACAACACTCACCAAGATGCTGTCTAAACATTATGGATGGAAACAGTACTTGGAGCCCGTGGCTGAAAACCCCTATATCGATGACTATTACAAGGATATCTCGCGATGGGCTCTCAATATGGAGGTGTTCTATCTGAAGCAGCGATTCAAGAATCTGCTGGAAATCCAACACAGTAAAGAGACGGTCATCCAGGACCGCACCATCTTTGAGGGCGTTTATGTCTTTGCGGCCAACAACCGGAAGATGGGCAACATGGACCAGCGCGACTACGAGACTTATATGGAGCTCTTCGAGTCGATGATGGAAGTGGTGGAGATGCCTGAACTGATGATATATCTCCGTTCTTCCGTTCCTCACCTCGTGAAGAATATCCAGAAGCGCGGTCGTGATTATGAGCAGAAGATGCCTTTGGATTATCTGGAAGGTATCAACAATCTTTACGAAGATTTCATCATGAATAAGTATAAGGGCAAGGTGCTCATCGTAGAAGTAGATAATCTCGATTTCGAGCACAATCCCAAGCAGTTTGGTGAAATCGTAGATAAGATAGATGCCAAGCTCTTCGGGCTGTTCTCTTAAAGGTAAAAAAGTAAAAAGGTAAAAAAATGCATATAGCAATAGCAGGAAATATAGGTAGCGGCAAGACAACATTAACCAAGATGCTTGCCAAGAGATATGGCTGGAAAGCTAATTTCGAGCCGGTAGATAATAATCCATATCTGGCTGATTATTACAAGGATATGGAACGTTGGTCGTTTAATCTTCAGATTTACTTCCTGAACAAGCGTTTCCATGATGTTGTGGAAATTTCACGTTCAGAGCAGACCATCGTACAGGATAGAACCATCTTTGAGGATGCGCGTATCTTTGCGCCTAATCTTCATGATATCGGTATGATGAGCGACAGGGATTTCAAGAACTATACCGATCTCTTTGATCTGATGATCAGTCTGGTGAAACTCCCTGACCTGATGATATATATCAAGAGCAGCATTCCTACGCTCGTGAAGCATATCGAGAAGCGTGGCCGCGATTTCGAGAAGAGCATCCGCATCGATTATCTCCAGGGCTTGAACAAGCGTTATGAGGATTGGATCAAGGATTATAAAGGTCGCCTCATCATCATCGATGGTGATAATCTGGAGTTCGGAGAGAATCCGGAAGACTTCCGAAAGGTTACTGACCTGATAGATGCTGAGCTCTTCGGCCTGTTTGCTGAAAAGGAGGTTTAAAGGTAAAAAAGTAAAAAGGGCAACCCCGCTAGGCGTTAAAGGAGGAACGCCTGGCGTGGCTGCAAAGATACATATTTTCCCTGTTATAATCTCTTAAACCTTGGAAAATATTCAATAGCTGCATTCTTTTTAACTTATTTTGGGGCAAAAAAATCCTACTATTCTGTTCCTTTTGGCTACAAAATACGCTTGTTTTCTCTGTTTCCGAACCTTCGTTAATACTGTCTGTTAACTGATTAAATCAGGCAGTTTTTTGTATTTTTTCACTTTGGATGCAAATTAAACCATAAAAAAAAGTGCTCTTTCAGAAAAAAGTGTTACCTTTGCAACCGCTTAGAAGCATTTATATAAAATAACGTTATAACAAATTTATGAACTTTACACTATTTATCACCGTTTTGCTGACGGCTGTAACCTTGGTGGTGGCTGCTTATGTCATCGCGAAGTTGATCGGTCCTCGTTCATACAATCCGGTAAAGGGTGAACCTTTTGAGTGCGGTATTCCGACTCGTGGCAGCTCATGGTTGCCATCACACATCGGCTACTACCTCTTCGCCATCCTTTTCCTGATGTTTGACATCGAGACAGTATTGCTTTATCCATGGGCAGTCGTAGTTAAGCAGTTTGGACCTATGGCTCTCGTGAGCATCGGGTTCTTCCTGTTGGTATTGGTATTTGGCCTTGCTTACGCTTGGCGGAAAGGAGCATTGGAATGGAAGTAAACAAAAGAGCCTCTATCAAGAGTATTCCTTACGACGAGTTTAAGGACAATGATACCCTCGAAAAGATTGCGCAGGAGCTCAATGAGGGTGGTGCTAACGTGGTAGTCGGTTCGCTCGATGCTGCCATCAACTGGGGACGCAGTAACTCACTCTGGTCACTGACCTTCGGTACTTCTTGCTGTGGTATCGAGTTCATGGCTGTAGGTTGTGCCCGTTACGATTTCTCCCGTTTCGGTTTCGAGGTAACCCGTAACTCTCCACGCCAGGCTGACTTGATCATGTGTGCTGGTACAATTACCAATAAGATGGCACCTGTTTTCAAACGTTTGTACGATGAAATGGCTGAGCCTAAGTATGTGGTAGCTGTGGGTGGATGCGCCATCTCTGGTGGTCCGTTCAAGAAGAGCTACAACGTAGTTCGTGGTATCAGCGAGTTGGTTCCTGTAGATGTTTATATCCCTGGCTGTCCTCCACGCCCTGAGGCTATCCTTTACGGTATGATGCAGTTGCAGCGTAAGGTAAAGGTTGAGAAATTCTTCGGTGGTGCCAACCACAAGATGACTCAGGATGAGAAGGAACTCTCTATGAGCAAGGGTGGTCTCCGTGGCTTGAGCAACGAGAACCTCTCTGATAGCGAGAAGCTCGGACACAAGGAGCCTATCATCGTAACTGAAGTACCTGAGGATTTCGACCCTCAGAAAGGTCTAACTGATTAATATAATAAGGTATAAGAACATGAAACTGAATAATATTGAATTGAGTTTTGATAATTTCGCTTCTGAAATGGCGAAGTTGAAGAACGAGAAGCATTTCGACTACCTTGTTACCATCATCGGTGAAGACTTCGGTGAGGAAGGTCTCGGATGTATCTATATTCTCGAGAATACTCAGACCAACGAGCGCTGCTCGGTAAAGACCATCGCCAAGAAGGTGGATGGCAGTGATGTGATTCCTACAGTTATTAACCTTTGGAAGGTGGCTGACCTCCTGGAGCGTGAAGTCTTCGATTTCGTGGGCATCAAGTTCTTGGGTCACCCAGACATGCGTCGTCTCTTCCTCCGCACCGATTTCCAGGGCAATCCATTGCGCAAGGACTTCGATATGAGTCCTGAGGCAAATAAGTTCCCTTGTACTGATGAGCCGGAGGATGACTTCACCATGGAGTATTCCCTGAGCGAAGATGGACATCTCGTTGCTACAGAGAAGCGTCGCTTCGACGAGGATGACTACGTAGTCAATATCGGTCCTAACCACCCATCTACCCATGGTGTGCTCCGTCTGCAGACCGTTATCGATGGTGAGACCGTGAAGCGCATCTATCCACACCTCGGTTATATTCACCGTGGTATCGAGAAGATGTGGGAGAACATGACCTATCCACAGACCTTGGCATTGACCGACCGTCTGAACTATCTTTCTGCGATGATGCACCGCCATGCATTGGTAGGCGTTATCGAGGAGGCGATGGGTATCGAACTCTCAGACCGCATCCGCTACATCCGTACCATCATGGATGAGTTGCAGCGTATCGACTCACACTTGTTGTACCTCGGCTGTACCGCACAGGACTTGGGTGCCTTGACCGCATTCCTTTACTGTATGCGCGACCGTGAGCACGTATTGAACGTGATGGAGGAGACAACCGGTGGCCGTCTGATCCAGAACTACTACCGTATTGGTGGTCTGCAGGCAGATATCGACCCTAACTTCGTTCAGAATGTGAAGACCCTCTGCAAGTATCTCCGTCCGATGATTCAGGAATACCTCGACGTATTCGGCGACAACGTGATTACTCACAACCGTCTCGAAGGCGTAGGTCCAATGAACCTTGAGGATTGTATCAACTATGCTGTAACCGGTCCTGCCGGAAGAGCATCAGGTTGGAAGAACGATACCCGCAAGCGTCATCCATACGATATGTACGACAAGGTAGAGTGGAAGGAAATCACCCTTACCGGTTGCGATTCAATGGATCGTTACTATGTACACATCCAGGAGTTGTATCAGAGCTTGGACATCATCGAGCAGTTGATCGACAACATTCCAGAGGGTGAGTACTACATCAAGCAGAAGCCAATCATCAAGGTTCCAGAGGGACAGTGGTACTTCTCTGTAGAGGGTGCCAGCGGCGAGTTTGGTGTATATCTCGACTCAAAGGGTGACAAGAGTCCATACCGTATGAAGATGCGTCCGATGGGTCTCTCACTCACAGGAGCCTTGGATCCAATGCTTCGTGGACAGAAGATCGCCGACCTCATCACTACAGGTGCAGCAATCGATTTCGTAATCCCTGATATTGATAGATAATTATGTTTGATTTTAGTATAGTAACAACATTCATCGACAATCTGCTTCGCCAGACCTTGGGTCTGGGCGACTTCCTGTCGATTCTGATAGAGTGCGTGCTCGTGGGTATCTGCATTTTGACAGCATACGCCCTCATCGCTATCGTACTTATCTTCATGGAGCGTAAGGTGTGTGCCTACTTCCAGTGCCGTCTTGGCCCTATGCGTGTAGGTCCTTGGGGTATCTTCCAGGTATTCGCCGACGTGCTCAAGATGTTGATCAAGGAGATCTTCGCTGTAGATAGAGCCGACAAGCTGCTCTACTACATGGCACCATTCCTCGTGATCATTGCCTCTGTAGGTACTTTCTCATTCCTTCCATGGAACAAGGGAGCTCATATTCTTGACTTCAACGTAGGTGTATTCCTCATCACAGCCGTAAGTTCTATCGGCGTTTTGGGTGTGTTCCTCGCTGGTTGGGCATCTAACAACAAGTACTCTGTGGTATCTGCCATGCGTGGTGCCGTACAGATGATTTCTTACGAGATGTCTCTCGGTCTCTGTCTGATTTCTGCAGTAGTTCTTACCGGCACCATGCAGGTAAGCGGTATCGTTGAGGCACAGACTGGTGCTTGGAACTGGTTGATTATCAAGGGTCATGTACCAGCTATCCTGGCTTTCCTCGTATTCCTCGTAGCAGGTAATGCTGAGGCTAACCGTGGTCCTTTCGACTTGGCTGAGGCTGAGAGTGAGTTGACCGCTGGTTACCACACAGAGTATTCAGGTATGGGCTTCGGTTTCTACTACCTGGCAGAGTACCTCAACCTCTTCGTGATTTCTGGTATTGCTTCTACCGTATTCCTCGGTGGTTGGGCGCCATTGAACATCGGTATCGAGGGCTTCGACAATCTGATGAACCTCATCCCAGGTTTCATCTGGTTCTTCGGTAAGACCTTCGCGGTGGTATGGCTCCTGATGTGGGTACGTTGGACATTCCCACGTCTGCGTATCGACCAGATTCTGAAGTTGGAGTGGAAGTATCTGATGCCATTGTCACTGGTCATCCTGATCTTGATGACAGTATGCGTAGCATTCGGATTCCACGGATAATCTTTAATACACATTATTATAATAATAAGAAAGTATGTCTAACAATTCATATTTCGGCGGTATTGCAGCGGGTTTGAAGACCCTCGCTATCGGTATGAAGACTACCATGAAGGAGTACTTCACACCAAAGAGCACAGAGCAGTATCCTGAGAACCGCAAGACTACACTCCACGTATCTCCACGTTTCCGTGGACGCTTGGTCTTTGTTCGTGATGAGAACGAGGCTTACAAGTGTGTGGGTTGTACATTGTGTGAGAAGTCATGCCCTAACGATACCATCAAGATCGTAACCGAGATGGTAGAGGACCCAGAGACAGGCAAGAAGAAGCGCAAGTTGGTGGATTACCAGTACGACTTGGGCGACTGTATGTTCTGCGAGCTCTGTGTCAACGCATGTAACTTCGGTGCAATCAAGTTTGTCAACGATTTCGAGAATGCAGTCTTCGACCGCAACAAGTTGGTGATGCACCTTGACAAGGAGGTTTATAAGGGCGGAAGCCTTCCTGACCTCATCGATGGTGGTGCCCCATTGGAAATCGGTAAGTTTAACACCAAGACTAAGTAAGGAGGACTTTAGACAATGATAACAGCAAATTTATTTATGTTCGTCATCTTGGCAGTAGTCATTCTTGGCTCAGCCATCATGTGCGTGTTCACCAAGCGCATCATGCGTGCGGCAACCTTCCTGTTGTTCGTGCTCTTCGGTGTAGCAGGCATGTTCTTCCTGCTCGACTATACATATCTGGGTGCAGCTCAGATTTCTGTATATGCCGGTGGTATCACCATGCTTTATGTCTTCGCTATCCAGTTGGTATCAAAGCGTACTCTCCAGGGTCTTTTGGAGCATGTCAAGGGTAGCAAGGTTGTAGGTCGCGCACTCGTCTGCCTCGTTGGTTTCGTAACCTTGGCAGTCATCGTGTTGAAGAATCACTTTATTGATATGGCTGCAACCGTAGCCGACACCGAGGTGCCAATGGATCAGGTAGGTTCTGCACTGGTAGGTGCTGACAAGTATGGCTATGTATTGCCATTCGAGTTTATCTCTGTATTCCTGTTGGCATGTATCATCGGTGGTATCTTAATCGCAAGAAAGGAGGATAAGAAATGATTCCAGTACAATATTTCTTCGTGCTCTCAGCACTCTTGTTCTTCATCGGAGTCTATGGCTTCTGTACACGCCGTAACCTCGTAGCCATGCTCATCTCCATCGAGCTTGTATTGAATGCAGCCGACCTGAACTTCGCTGTGTTCAACCGCATCCTCTTCCCAGGACAGTTGGAAGGTTTCTTCTTCACATTGTTCTCTATCGGAGTAGCAGCAGCCGAGACAGCCGTAGCACTCGCTATTATTATCAACGTTTACCGCAACTATCACAGTGACCAGGTGAACAGTATTGAAAACATGAAATTCTAAAAGACAATGGAATACAATTATGCATTTTTGATACTTCTTCTGCCATTCCTGAGCTTCCTGGTTCTGGGACTTGTGGGTATGAAGATGAAAAGACCGGTAGCAGCACTCATCGGTACCATATTGATGGGCTGTGTATTCGCGATGTCTGTCTATACAGCATACGAGTACTTCTTTGCAGTGGGTCGTGATGCCTCAACAGGTATGTACCCAACTGTTACCGTATTTAATTTCACATGGTTGAAGTTTACTGAGTTGCTCACCTTCAACATCGGTTTCCGCCTGAGCCCAATCTCTGTATTGATGCTCATCGTGATTACCACCGTCAGCTTCATGGTTCACATCTACAGCTTCGGCTATATGGCAGAGCGTGATGAGAACTACAAGGTTGAGGAATATGAGAAGGGTATGCAGCGTTTCTACGCTTACCTGAGCCTCTTCACCATGTCAATGTTGGGTTTGGTAGTAGCTACCAACATCTTCCAGATGTATCTGTTCTGGGAGTTGGTGGGTGTTTGCTCATACCTGCTCATCGGTTTCTACTATCCAAAGCATGCTGCAGTTCATGCCAGCAAGAAGGCGTTCATCGTAACCCGTTTCGCTGACCTCTTCTTCCTCATCGGTATCCTGTTCTACAGCTTCTACGTAGGAACCTTCAACTATGACTTGAATGCTCAGCCAGAGCTCAACTCTGCTTTGGCAGGTGCTGCTTGGATAATGCCAACAGCGTTGTTCCTCATGTTCATCGGTGGTGCCGGTAAGAGTGCGATGTTCCCATTGCACATCTGGTTGCCAGATGCGATGGAGGGTCCAACTCCTGTTTCTGCGTTGATCCACGCCGCTACTATGGTTGTAGCCGGTGTATATCAGGTAGCCAGCCTCTTCCCAATCTGGGTACAGTATGCTCCTGAGACATTGCACTATGTAGCTTACATTGCAGCCTTCACCGCATTCTATGCAGCAGCCGTAGCTTGCTGCCAGCGTGATATCAAGCGTGGTCTGGCTTTCTCTACTATCTCTCAGATTGCCTACATGCTCGTAGCGCTCGGTGTCTGCTTCGCAGTAGATAACCACCATGGTGGTTTGGGTTATATGGCTGGTATCTTCCACCTGTTTACCCACGCTATGTTCAAGGCATTGCTCTTCCTCTGCTCTGGTGCCATCATCGTCATCATCGGCAGCAACTTCAAGGATTACATGGGCGGTCTGCACAAGTACATGCCTATTACCAACATCTGCTTCCTCATCGGTTGCTTGGCGATTGCAGGTATTCCTCCATTCGCAGGTTTCTGGTCAAAGGATGAGATTATCTCAGCTTGCTTCCAGTTCTCTCCATTCATGGGCTGGTTCATGACAGTGGTTGCCGGTATGACAGCATTCTACATGTTCCGTCTCTACTACGTTATCTTCTGGGGACAGAGCTACTATGAGCTTGATCCTGAGAACCGTCGCAAGCCACAGGAGGTTCCTTTCGTGATGTGGGGTCCATTGGTATTCCTCGCCATCATCTCTTGCCTCTGTGGTTTGATTCCATTCGGTCACTTCGTATCTGCTACAGGTCAGAGCTACGATATCCATATCGACATGAGTGTGGCAACAACCTCTGTTATCGTTGCTATCATCGGTATCGGTCTGGCAACTTACATGTATGCTCCTAAGAAGACTCCATTGGCAGACGCTTTGGCTAAGAAGATGCCTAAGTTGCACAAGGCAGCCTTGAACCGTTTCTATATCGACGATGCTTGGCAGTTCTTCACCCACAAGATTGTCTTCGGTTGCTTCTCAAAGCCAATCGCATGGTTCGACCGTCGCGTTATCGATGGTACCTTCAACTTCATGGCTTGGGGTACACAGGAGGCAGGTGAAACCATCCGCCCATGGCAGAGTGGTGATGTTCGCAGCTATGCTATCTGGTTCCTCACCGGTACCGTAGCATTGACATTGTGCCTGCTAGCACTTCTTTAATGAAAGTCTCACAATTAAGTAAATAGAAAAGAAATGAATTTAAGTATATTCGTCATAGTACCACTCCTGATGTTGCTCGGCCTCTGGTTGGCACGCAACGACAAGCAGGTTCGTGGTGTGATGGTAGCAGGTGCCAGCGTATTGCTCGGTCTCTCCATCTATTTGGTGTTTGCATTTCTCGAAGCTCGTGAGACAATGCCAGCCGACCAAGCTCCGATGCTCTTCACCTACTGTGTGCCTTGGTTTGAACCATTGCACATCAACTATTCACTCGGTGTGGATGGTATCTCAGTGGTGATGCTTCTCTTGACTTCTATCATCGTGTTCACCGGTACATTTGCTTCCTGGCAGATGGAGCCAATGAAGAAGGAATACTTCCTCTGGTTCACACTCCTGAGCATCGGTGTATATGGCTTCTTCATCTCAATCGACATGTTCACTATGTTCATGTTCTATGAGGTTGCGCTGATTCCTATGTACCTTCTGATTGGTGTATGGGGTAGTGGTGCAAAGGAATATTCAGCCATGAAGTTGACTTTGATGTTGATGGGTGGTTCAGCCCTTTTGGTTATCGGTATCCTGGGTATCTACTTCTACAGTGGTGCTCAGACCTTCGAAATCCTCGATATCGCTCACCATACTAATGGTGCTCATGCAATTCCAGAGAGCGTGCAGAACGTGTTCTTCCCATTGCTCTTCATCGGTTTCGGTATCCTTGGTGCGCTGTTCCCATTCCACACATGGTCTCCTGATGGTCACGCCAGTGCGCCAACAGCCGTATCTATGTTGCACGCCGGTGTATTGATGAAGCTTGGTGGTTACGGTTGCTTCCGTATCGCCATGTTCCTCTTGCCAGCTGCTACTCACGGATTCTGGATCAAGGTGTTCCTCGTGCTGACTACTATCTCTATCGTATATGGTGCTTTGTCAGCATGTGTACAGACCGACTTGAAGTACATCAACGCTTACTCATCAGTATCTCACTGTGGTATGGTGCTCTTCGCTCTCTGTATGATGACCGAGACAGCCGCTACTGGTGCAATCCTCCAGATGTTGTCTCACGGTTTGATGACCGCCCTCTTCTTCGCCGTTATCGGTATGATTTACCATCAGGCTGGTACACGTGACGTACGTTATCTGGGTGGTTTGATGAAGATCATTCCATTCCTCTCTGTAGGTTATGCAGTAGCTGGTTTGGCTAATCTCGGTTTGCCAGGTTTCTCAGGTTTCGTAGCCGAGATGACCATCTTCGTAGGTGCCTTCCAGAATGCAGATACATTCCATCGCGTATGTACCATCATCGCATGTACCTCAATCGTAGTAACTGCGGTTTACATTCTGCGTTGTGTTGGTAAGATTCTTTATCAGAAGGTTCCTAATCCTAAGTTGGAGAAGCTTCACGATGCTACCTGGGACGAGCGTATCGCTGTAGCAGGTCTTATCGCCTGCGTTGCAGGTCTCGGTATGTTCCCACTCTGGGCAGAGAAGATTATCATGGACGCTGTCGGTCCTATCTTTAGTGTAATCATGTAATAAATATCAGAAGAAATGAATTACAGTCAATTTTTAAATATGATTCCAGAAGCTACTCTGATGGTAGTTCTGTTGATCACTTTCATTGCTGACTTCTGCAGTTCCAAGAGCGCAGACCGTAAGTGGTTCAATCCTCTGGTATGTCTCTTGATGGTGGCTCACATTGCCATCAATATCTTCCCAACAGAAGCCACAGAGGCATTTGGCGGCATGTACACAACAGGTCCTGCTGCCGGTGTCTTGAAGACCATCCTGGCGCTGGGTACCCTCATCGTGATGGTACAGGCTAAGGAGTGGTTGAGCCGCAAGGACACAGCCTTCAAGGAGGGTGAGTTCTATATGCTGATTATCTCTACCTTGCTCGGTATGAACATGATGGTAAGTGCCAACCACTTCCTCCTGTTCTTCCTCGGTCTCGAAATGGCATCTGTGCCAATGGCCTGCTTGGTAGCATTCGATAAGTACCGTCACAATTCTGCTGAGGCAGGAGCTAAGTTCATCCTTACCGCTACTTTCTCAAGTGGCGTGATGATCTACGGTATCTCTCTGCTCTATGCTGCTTGTGGTACTTTGTACTTCGATGATGTAGCAAAGGTTATCTCTGCATCACCATTGACCATCGCCGGTATGGTATTCTTCTTCAGTGGTCTCGGTTTCAAGATTTCCTTGGTTCCTTTCCACTTCTGGACAGCCGATTCATACCAGGGTGCACCAACTACTGTTACAGGTTACTTGTCAGTAGTATCTAAGGGTGCAGCAGCGTTTACTCTCTGCGCTATCCTCATGAAGGTGTTCCAGCCAATGGTAGAGTACTGGACCGTATTGCTTTACATCGTGATTGTACTTTCTATCACTATCGCCAACCTGTTTGCCATCCGTCAGAGCGACCTGAAGCGTTTCATGGCATTCTCTTCTATCTCTCAGGCAGGTTACATCATGTTGGCTGTGGTAGGAAACTCAGCGATGAGCGTGAGCGCCTTGACTTACTATGTATTGATTTACGTAGTAGCCAACCTGAGCGTCTTCACCATCATCTCATCTATTGAGGAACACAACAATGGTACAGTTCAGATGGACAGCTACAATGGTTTGTACAAGACCAATCCACGTCTGGCATTCCTGATGACCTTGGCATTGTTCTCATTGGGTGGTATTCCTCCATTCGCTGGTATGTTCTCGAAGTTCTTCGTGTTCATGGCAGCAGTTGGTACACACGACATCCACACCACATTGGGAGCATGGGCATACGGCGTAGTATTCATCGCGTTGGTAAACACAGTTATCAGCTTGTACTACTATCTGCTCATCGTGAAGGCTATGTTCATCAAGCACAGCGATAATCCGCTTCCTACTTTCCAGAGCGCATGCTCAACCAAGTTGGCACTTGCTATCTGCACCGTAGGTATCGTAGCATTCGGTATTTGCTCATTCGTCTTCGACTGGATTTCAGTTGCAGTGAATGCGTAAATCATCAATAATTTATAAAAATCCCAGCAATCGGTAAAAGATTGCTGGGATTTTTTTTGGTATTGTCTGAATTTTGCAGTAATTTTGCACCCCGAAAGAGGCATGGTGCCTCAAGTAATCAATAATAAATATTAATTAATCAATCAATATAAAAAGGATGGATAAGTTACCAATGAATGATGTTCCGATGCTCGTAAGCGCCATCAACTTCCTGCTTCGTGACCACGAGTTTGAAACACTCGATGAGATTTGTAATCACTTCAATGTGAACCGTGCGGCATTAGAAGCCCAAATGGCTACCCAAGGTTTTGAGTGGTCAGAGCAACAGAAGAAATTCTGGTAAAGAGCACGCTTTCAACTATAAATAGTGCCCTGTAAACTATAAATTATAAACTGTCAACTATTAGTAGTAAATTATAAATTAATTATGACTCCTCCTCGACCCTTGTGGAAGTCTGTACAAGACTATGTTTTGATTGCGATAGGTATGATATCCTACGCTATTGGATGGAACGTGTTCCTCTTGCCAACCAATGTAACAGCAAGCGGACTTCCTGGTATCTCCAGTATTATCTATTGGGCAACCGGTTGCCCTGTGCAAATTCCGTATTTTATCGTCAACGCCACCTTATTAATATGTGCGTTCAAGATTTTGGGAGCAAAGTTCTGTGTCAAGACTGTTTATGCCGTTATAGTGGTAACCATCCTGACCTCTTTCTTCTCCAGCCGTTTAGGTGATTTTCATCTTTTGGAAAACCAACCTTTATGGGCTGCTTTCCTGGGTGCCGTTTTCTGTGGCTGCGGAATCGGACTCGGTTTCTCGGTTGGTGGAAGTACGGGTGGTACGGATATCATCGCAGCCATCGTCAACAAGTATCGCGACATTTCTCTAGGTAGAGTAATTATGATATGCGACATCTTCATCATCAGTTCCAGCTATCTGGTGGTACACGATTGGGAGAAGGTGTTATATGGTTATGTAGTTCTTTGCGTTCAGGCATTCTGCATCGACCAGGTGGTAAACAGCAGAAGACGGAGCGTACAGTTCTTTATCATTTCACAGAAGTATGAGGAGATAGGCAAGCGCATCAATGTAGATGCTGATAGGGGAGTAACGGTGGTGAATGCCAGCGGTTTTTATTCCGGTCAGGATGTGAAGATGCTTTTCGTGTTAGCCAAGCAGCGTCAGGCTCCTGCTATCTTCCGTCTTATCAGCGAGATTGATCCCCATGCCTTTGTCAGTCAGAGTGCCGTTATCGGTGTGTATGGTGAAGGTTTTGACAAGATTAAATATAAAAGCAAAAAAGAGCACGGAGTTTAATATTCCGTGCTTTTTTGTGTTATAACAAATGAGTCTCAGAAAAAATCACCATAGCCATCAAATCTATTCAACTATTAGAAGGTTATATAGGGTTCATATTGCATAAATACCAATAATTTTTAGCAATACAAAGAAAAGACAGACAGATTCTTTGGCATATTCAGATAAATTTCTTATTTTTGCAAAGGTAAAATATTAAAAGGAGCAATCATGAATCAGAATATGAAACGTTTGCCTTACGGCATCAATGACTTTGAGGCTGTTATAGAGCAAAATCAATATTATGTGGATAAGACGATGTATTTGCCTTTGTTGGAAAACCAACCTAGTAACATCTTCTTCATTCGTCCACGCCGGTTTGGTAAGAGCATATTCCTGAGTATGCTCCATGCTTATTACGACTGTAGCAAGAAAGAGAAATTCCAAACTCTTTTCGGTGATTTATGGGTAGGTAAGCATCCTACTCCTTTACAGGGGAAGTTTCAGATTCTTCACCTTGATTTCTCGTATGTAGGTGGTAGTATCGACAAGTTGGAGGAAAATTTCAATATGTATCTTCGTGTCAAATTAGATGGCTTCATGCGAGTTTATCAGGAATTTTATCCAGAAGATGTTAAGGAGAAGTTCTTTAAGTCTGATTCTGCTACGGAGAAATTAGCTTTGCTTCAGGATGAGACTGCCACCAAGAACCTTCCTCTCTATCTGATCATCGATGAATATGACAATTTCACCAATACCGTGCTCAATGAGCAGGGTGAGAATGTATATTGGGCAATCACCCATGCCGACGGCTTCTACCGTGATGTCTTCAAGAAGTTCAAGGGCATGTTTGAGCGTATCTTCATCACAGGTGTCAGTCCTGTGACCTTGGATGATGTGACGAGTGGGTTCAATATTGGCTGGCATATCTCCACCAAGCCAGAGTTCAATCAGATGTTGGGCTTCTCTTTGGAGGAAGTGCGCAAGATGTTTGCTTATTACAAGAAAATGGGGGGTATTCCTGCAACAAGTGACATCGAGACAATGATAGACGAGATGAAGCCTTGGTATGATAACTATTGTTTCTCAGAGGATGCTCTGCATACTCAGAGTAAAGTGTTCAATAGTGATATGGTCATCTATTATCTCCGAAATTATATAGATAGGGGGGAAGCTCCAAAGCAGATGATAGATCCAAACACGAAGACAGACTACAACAAGATGAAGAAACTTCTTCAGTTGGATAAGTTGGATGGCGACCGCAAAGGTGTTATCCGCACGATAGCCGAGACGGGGCAGATTGTGACAACCCTGGAAGAGACATTTCCTGCCAGTAGGTTGACTAATCCTCAAACATTCACCAGTCTGTTGTTCTATTATGGTATGCTTACCATAAAGGGTACTTTTGGTGATATGATGATATTGGGTATTCCAAACAATAATGTTCGTAAACAATACTATGGCTATTTGTTGGAGCAATATCAGGAGGAAAAGTTTGTTGACTTGAACCAGATGAAAATTCTGTTTACTTACATGGCACTTGAGGGTAAGTGGCGTGAAGGATTACAGTTTATGGCAGATGCCTATTCCAAGGTATCGTCAGTTCGTGACGGCATAGAGGCGGAGCGCAATCTTCAAGGTTTCTTCATGGCATATCTGAATTTGAACAATTACTATTATACCGCACCGGAGCTAGAGTTGAACCATGGCTATTGTGATTTTTTCCTTTTGCCAAATCTTACTCATTATGCTACGAAGCATAGTTATATCCTGGAGCTGAAGGTGTTGTCGAAGAAAGATTACGAGTCAAAGCCAGAGGATGGCAAACTTTCTAAGGCAGAAGCACAATGGCAAGAGGCTGAGGAACAAATCAAGCGATATGCCGCAGCTCCAAGGGTCGAGGCGCTGCGCCAGGGTACAACGCTCCATAAAATCATCATGCAGTTTGTAGCTGGTAAGTTGGTGAGGATGGAGGAGGTGGTATGTTGAGAGACATTGAATTATTTTAGTGTTCAAAGAGCACGGAGTTTAATATTCCGTGCTTTTTTGTGCATCAGGAAAAGTCAAGAGGGTGAATCATAAACTTATGACACACCCTCACTTTACCAAAAGAGCAAGTCTGGGTTCGGTAAGTCCAGTGGAAGGGTAGTGCCTCAAGTAGTTCTGTCGAGCAACTCAAGTAGTTCAGTAAGCGAGTTCAGACGTCTCAGTTAGCTGATGCAGACGTCTCGATAAGCTTACAGATACGTCTCCGTTAGCTTACGCAGTAATATCTGTAACCCGATGCAGCCATATCTGTAACCCGATGCAGCCATATCCGTAACCCGATGCAGCCATATCCGTAACCCGATGCAGCCATATCCGTAACCCAGCGCAGCCATATCCGTAACCCAGCGCAGCCATATCCGTAACCCAGCGCAGCCTTCATATGAACTAATTTTATGTAATCATCTATCATCCATCACGATTTGCATGTATCATACATTTTTATATACTAATATACAGACACTTGAATAGCGTGATAGATACTTCAAAAACGGAAATATCCATCACGCTATTCATCACGATTTTCTCACTACACTTTATCAGATACTGCATATCATTGTTGAAAAGTTTGCGATGGATGTGACTTATACTGATTAGCTTTTTTAAATTAAGAAATAGATTAAAAAATGTCGTCAGCTTAAGTTTGCGACATCTTTATAATCCATTTCATGTTATTTTTATATTACCATCAATAATTGCAGCAAAGCCTTAAAGCCGCCCTTGTTCTTTTCTTCTTTGAATACTTTAAGAACTTTCTTCTCTATGATATAATTCTTAAAATCATTCCGGTAAGTAGGATGGGAGAGTAATATCCAAAGTTCCTGGTCAATGTAGGCGTACTGGGTATTTCTGTCTAGCCATGCTTTTGAAGGAGACTCTGTTTTTACTTCAGCATTAGTCCAAGCCAAATGCCAGAACTTATCCGATTTCAAAAAGTAATAAGGATAAAATAATGGAGTAAGGTTTTCCTGTTGAGCCCTTAAGAAATACTTCCCGAAAACGCCTTGGTATATAGGTGCGATTTCTTAATAAGTGAACTGGTTGACCGGCTTGCCGTTTTCTATCAGTTTGATGATAGATAGGATAAGCGCTGGCTTAGCGATGATACGAGTATGGTTGTTTCTGTTGGTGCCTTGTAGCATCTTGTCGATGAGTCCGCAATAGAATTTAAAGGCCTCATCATAATTGAAGAATCTGAGATATGTAGTCATAATCTACTGTATTTTTATGGGTTTAACGTCATTTTCTGCAAAAATACAAAAATAATCTAAGATTAGCGCATGTATTTCAGAAATAATTATTATTTTTGCAATTGCATTCTACCGCAGAAAGCCCCAAGGGCTGAGCGGGTGGGTGTGACTTATGTAAAATAGAGCGTTTGCTAACGTTCGTCTACGACTACTCGTAAACTTCGCAACTTTACCTTTAGTTGGACGTAGATGTGACAATGGTGAATGTTCACGGTGGGTGTATTGTATCCTGCTGCGAATTGTCGTATACATGAGGGTGTGTCATAAGTCTATGGCGCACCCTCTTTTATGTTATTTATTGCATAAT
>ERZ772884.1037-NODE-1037-length-18861-cov-3.388653_pt1 | contig 18861 bp, 15 predicted proteins | sample MGYA00580574_ERZ772884 | MGnify/ENA primary metagenome ERZ772884 (study PRJEB29015, sample SAMEA2737690) | human gut metagenome | biome: human gut; feature: human-associated habitat; material: faeces | place: China | collected 2012 ... | reverse complement strand
GCCGTTCTCTACGGTAGGACCGGATGACGATCCGCACATCCTTTCACCCATGTTCCCCGACAGACAGAACGGGGAGCTGCCCGTCATCGCCGCCATCAGCCGCGACGCCAACTTCAAGATGACGCTCACCGTGACACCAGCCGACTACACCGACGTGGTATGGTATATCGACGGCGACAAGGCAGCCGAAGGCGACAGCATAGACATCGGGCTGCCGGCTGGGCTTTACACGATGAAAGTGGTTGCGACAACGGTGAAGGGGAAATCCACCTCACGCGAGGGACTCATAAGGGTGAACCCGCTCGACGGAGACCCTTGGTCAGCCGAGAAGGGCTACGAACGCTTTGTCGCCCCTGGCACAGTGGCTGTGCTCTACGGCGACAATCTCGAACGGGTGAGGAGCGTAAGGATAGGCAACGGCACTCCCTCCCCCGCCGCCTATTCGACAGAAGGCGGCACTCCGCACCTCACATACACCGTGCCGACAGATGTTGAGGACGGCACGCACAGGGTTTTCCTTACAGACACGGACGGAGAAGAGTTCGGCGCAAACACTGTCACGGTGAGCAAAACTGCCCTCGTCACATCGGGAGCCGGACGCGCGCGGGCAGAAGCGGAGTGGACTCTGACCGGAATAAATCTCGACAAGATAGCGTCGCTGAAAGTAGGCGATACGGAGATAAGGCAATTCACTCATCAGACATCAGACACGATAAGGATGATGTTCCCCGCACTTGCCGAGGGCGAATACACTCTTACAGGAACCACGAAAGACGGAGGCAAGGTGAGGTTCTGTCAAGGCAAGTCGGTTGTTGAGCAGATGCCGCTATCCGTAACGACCGAGCTGGTGATATGGTCAGGGCATCACTACGTGTCGTGGGGACTTGCTGACGGCGACCCCAACAAGACGTTCAACCTCATAGACAAGGACGTGTTCGCCACGGTGAAGGCTGGTACGGTAATGGCAATACACTATTCCACAAATCCGGAAGACACCTACCATCAGCTGCAACCCACCACCGCATGGTGGACAGCACTGCCCGGAGCCGACAAGGCTGACGTGGACGGAACCGGAGTATACGAATTCACACTCACCCGGGATGTGCTCGGCATGATAATGGAGCAAGACGGATTCATCGTCACCGGACACGGTATATACATCGATTCAGTGGTTTTAAAATAAACGGAAAGTATTATGTTTTCATTAAGAAATATGACTTTAACGGCAACCATCGGCATAGCCTGCGCCTCGCAGGCTGTGTCTCCGGCAATACGTCCGGACAAAGAAATAGAGAGGAAGATTGAGAAGACTCTGGGCAGAATGACTCTCGAGGAGAAGATAGGTCAGATGACAGAGCTCTCCATCGACGTTCTCGGCGAATGGAAAGACGGCGAGTTCAGGCTCGACAGGGACAAGCTCCACAACGCCATCGCCAAATTCAAGGTGGGCTCGGTGCTCAACGCGCCCGGACCTATAGCCCAGACGCCTGAGAAGTGGCAGGAGATAATAGGCTTGATACAGGAAGTGTCGATGAAGGAAATCGGCATTCCGTGCATCTACGGACTCGACCAGAACCACGGAACGACCTACACGCTCGGCGGGACGCTGTTTCCGCAGAACATCAACATCGGGGCTTCGTTCAATCCGCAGCTGGCATACGACGCCGCCAGAGTGACCGCCTACGAGACCAGGGCTGCCAACTGCCCGTGGACATATTCGCCCACCGTCGACATGGCGAGAGACCCCCGGTGGCCGCGAGTATGGGAGAACTACGGTGAGGACTGCCTCGTCAACGCCATAATGGGAAGCGCGGCGGTACGCGGTTTTCAGGGCGACGACCCCAACCACATACCTTCCGACAGGATTGCCACATCCGTGAAGCACTACATGGGATACAGTCAGGCGAGGACCGGAAAGGACCGCACGCCGGCTTACATCCCCGTATCCGAACTGAGAGAAAAATGTTTCGCTCCGTTCAAAGCCTGTGTCGAGGCTGGCGCGCTTACAATAATGGTGAACAGCGGAAGCGTGAACGGTGTGCCAATGCATGCCGACAAGGAGCTTCTGACAGGCTGGCTCAAGGAAGGACTCGGCTGGGACGGCATGCTCGTCACAGACTGGGCTGACATCAACAACCTCTACACACGCGAGCATGTCGCCGCAGACAAGAAAGAGGCTATAGAGATTGCCATAAACGCCGGTATAGACATGGCGATGGAACCTTACGACCTCGACTTCTGCACTCTGCTCAAAGAGCTGGTCGAGGAACACCGTGTGCCGATGAGCCGCATCGATGATGCCGTGCGCCGCGTGCTCCGTCTGAAGTACAGGCTGGGGCTGTTCGACACTCCCGTGACGCACATGAAGGATTTCCCGGAGTTCGCGTCGGAGGCTCACAAGGCACTGGCAGTGAAAGCCGCCGGAGAGTCTGAGGTGCTGCTGAAGAACAGAAACGGCATCCTGCCGCTGAAGAAAGGCACAAGACTGCTTGTCACCGGACCAAACGCCAACTCCATGCGATGCCTCAACGGAGGATGGAGCTACTCATGGCAGGGACACATTGCCGACCGCTACGCAGCCGACCACAACACCATCTATGAGGCTCTGCGCGACGAGTTCGGCAAGGACAACGTGACGCTCGAGCAAGGAGTGACCTATGTTCCGGAAGGCACCTACTACGAGGAGAATCCTCCCGAGATAGAGAAAGCCGTGGAGGCGGCTGCCGGAGCCGACGTCATAATAGCGTGCATAGGCGAGAACTCTTATTGCGAGACTCCCGGAAACCTTTCCGACCTCAGACTCTCCGCCAACCAGCGCGACCTCGTGAAGGCTCTCGCCCGGACAGGAAAGCCAGTCGTGCTCATCCTCAACGAGGGGCGGCCGCGCATAATCAGCGACATCGAACCGCTTGCGGAGGCTGTCGTCAACATTCTGCTGCCCGGCAACTACGGTGCGGACGCGCTTGCCGGAATACTCTCGGGGAAAACCAACCCGAGCGCGAAAATGCCCTATACATACCCGAAGGATCCGGCGGCTCTCACCACATACGACTATCGCGTGAGCGAGGAGATGGACAAGATGGACGGTGCCTACGACTACGACGCGGTAATATCAGTGCAGTGGCCCTTCGGTTACGGACTGAGCTACACCACGTTCGGCTACGACAACTTCAGGACTTCAGCCGACACATTCACAGCCGGTGACGACATAACTCTGTCTGTCGACGTGACCAACACCGGGACAATGACAGGCAAGGAGACGGTGATGCTCTTCAGCCGCGACATGGTTGCGTCGCTCACTCCGGAGAACCGCCGTCTCAGAGCGTTCAGAAAGATAGAGCTGAAGCCGGGCGAGAAGCGCACCGTGTCGTTCAACCTGAAAGGCAGCGACCTCGCCTTTGTGGGTGCGGACGGCAAATGGATACTCGAGAAAGGCAAGTTCAGGATGCAGGCTGGAGACAAGATTCTCTATCTGGAATGCACCGAGACCCACAAATGGGACACTCAGAACAAATGATGAAAAACCTGACCGACAGGGATGGTATGTAGTTTTTATGAGTTGAAAGCGTGCGGTATGGCTCCCGTCTTCACCGTATATGCAGCGCGATGCGGTGCGGTGGAACGGGTAGCATACCGGCGGCTTGAACGCGGCAACAGCCCGGGGAGTATGTGAAATAAAGATTTATCCAAATCAATACGTTCTAATGACCGATTCGGATTTAATACAGACCACATTCCATAATGATAGAAATGTTATAGGATACACCTGAAAAAAGCCAGAGAAAGGATTACGGCAGAGGTGCGGAAAAGGTATGTGAGGCAGACTGATATATCTGAATTTATTGTCAGAACACAAACAATCCTTTTGTATTTAAACCCATATGCACATTCCTCCACATAGTGGAGAAACAGCGAATTTCCGTATACCGTTAACCCGCTGAGAACAGCGCAGAGACTAACGGCAGGCAATCTGCCGCCATATACGCAGTTTTCAGCGCATCAGCATAACCTTCAGATTGCCAGCACATTACAAGAATCACACAAAAAGAAACCCTTTTTCACCGCACGGAAAAGGCTTTTCCATAGCACGGAAAAGGCTCTATGGGCACACTGAAAAGCACATTTGGTAAGACAAAACAGGCTTTCCGGTAACATAGAATCGCCTCAGCTGACCTCCGGACAACATGAACATACACCGGAAAAGAACAAAAACAAGGAAATTGGTACAAACATTACGCCACACAATCATGCGCACGGCATGACACAGAAAGGAAAAACACATCCCTGAACACATCCGCGCGCCCGCCGCATTTCTGTTTTGCAGAATAAATATGTCAATATTTTTTACTTCACACTTAGCCTCAACATCCGATGCCGACCGCCCCGGAATGACACCAGAGAGCAGCATCACCGATATTATCAGAATCCCCTTCTCTTCCCCATCACATGCCTTCCTGCCGCCATATTGCATTCAAGTCCTTTCACGACACTGCCCCACACACTGTAAGTCCAATATGTCATTAGAATGCCTGCTATACATTTAAGGTTTGTTGTCAGCTCTTCATCTTTCTTCCGCACTGCCGCAGTCATCTTGCCTTCAGCTTTTTCACGGTGTAGCCCGATACATCTTCGATAAAGCTTAAGACAATCCGGCTGACAGCAGTACGAAACAATAACGGAAGTATAATGACCTATTCGGGGTTAAAGAGCGAAGGGAAAGCAGCAGCGGGATGATGGAAATTTGCCATATAAATCATGTATAGGAGAATCATGATTTTTGATTGTCAGACTGTAATAGAATCGTTGGGAAACGGCATGGATGTATAACCTGAAATATGACGGTAAAAATACATAAATCCGAGGGAGTGTTCGCAAAGCATCCAACGGTGCTCCCATACCAAACAACCGAATGTTAATTTATGATTAAATAAATATTAATTTAATTACACATTGAACGTTTTATTATAAATTTATCACACATTTTTCTTTTACAAACCATAAAATTAAGATTTTTTGTATGAAAAGATTGTTACTTATGTTTGGCTTTGCCATCATATCTCTTTGCCTCTCCGCACAAGAGAAGATGGTGAAGATAGGCACGAGCCTTGATTATGGCTCTACGTTCACATTCAGTGTCGAACCGACGGAGGGTGACTCCATTATAGTGGATTTCGGCGACGGCAAAAAGGTAAAGAAAGGCACCAAGACGTGGTGGGGGACAAACTCGGACGTCGAGGGCAAGCTTCTCGGTGACACGGTACGCATATACGGGGCTATAAACACGCTCGACGTGCCTGAGCAGCAGATAACCTCGATAGCGTTCTATGGGGAGCAGACACTGACCAGACTCAATGCCCAGAAGAACCTGCTTACCTATGAGGGCACCGACCTCACAGGTCTTGACAATCTGAAATCGCTTGACCTGAGCGACAACAACATTGTCATGCTCAACCTGATGGCTATGGAAAAACTGGAGAGCTTCACGATAAACCGCAATCCGGAACTGTCTACGGTTGTCTTCGCGGACAACAACTCTCTGGTGTCTGTCAACATGGACGACTGCGACATAGTGCACTTCTACGAAAAGAGCATGCCCGAGCTGAACTATCTGAGCATACAGAACGGTTCGCTGATGGACCTTACCATCGGTGATTTCTATCCAAAACTCAACAGTCTTGAAATCAGCGGCAACATAGAGATATCAGAGATTGACGTAACAGGATGTCCGGAATTGGACGTGCTGAGAATATCGAACACAAAAATATCCGAGCTGAATCTTGTGAACAACAAGAAGCTCCGCTCTCTCAGCGTGGACCATACACCGATGACGAAACTCGCCATAGACAACAACACAAACATACAAGATCTGAATGTAAGCAACACTGCAATAAAGAAACTTGACGTAAGCAAGCTCGGGATGCTGCGCAACATAACCATAGACAGCACGGAGATAGCACGTCTCGACCTCACAGGCAAGTTGTATCTGGCTAACGTCAGCGCGAAAAACACAGCCATCGAGTTTCTTGACATGCACGACCAGATAGGTTACAACGGTCTGAAAAGACTCGACCTGCGCGACAACAAGCGGATGACACCGCAGACCTTGAACTTCACGTTTGCCGCCATGCCTCCGCACATGAGCGAATCGCGCTGGACAAACGTATACATTGACGGCATTCCTGGAGTGGAGACTTTAGACACAGAGCTTATAACAGGCGAGGAATACCAATACAGAACAGACGTACAGGGTGACGGCAGCGCACCGATGGAGCCGGTGGCACTCACCGTGGAACAAGCCGCAGAAGGCTCGGTAGAGCTTACTCAGATGGGCGAGGATCTGAAGACATGGACAGCCGTTGGCGAGAAGGTGAAACCCGGCTACCCCATCTCGGTGAAACAAGTGCCCGCAGAAGGATTCAAACTCGCAGGCATGGAGGTAAACGGACAACTGGTGGAAGACACCATATTCGTAGTGTCAGCCACCGCGACGGTGAGACCTGTATTCGTAAAAGCTACCGAGCCGACCATCACACTGACGGTGCCGAGCGGTGCGGTGCAGCAGTATTTCCTTGCCGCTGACGAGGACGGAACGGAGATAACCGTTGACTGGGGAGACGGAGAACCACAACCTTACGTCATAGGCAAAACTGTAAAAGCCGTGGTAAATGACAACGGCACGACAGGCACAAAGGTCATTGTAAAGGGTGACGTGACCTACGCCGACTTCTCAAGCTATGCGGGATTCGGTGTTGACAACATGATAACAGCCATAGACATCAGCGACAACGGAAAACTGCGCACATTGAAGACATACATGAATGCAATCAGTACTCTTGACGTGAGCAACCAGCCCGACCTTGAGTACCTCGACTGCGCATACTCGGAACTCGAGAGTCTGGACGTGACCAACAATCCGAAGCTGACCGACCTCATAGCATACGGGAACTACATTGAGGACCTCAATCTGTCGAACCAGAAAGATCTGGTGAACATAGACCTGAAGAACAATGCTCTCTCAGAGATGAACCTCGGGGCATGCGACAAGGTGGAGAAGCTCATACTGCAAGGCAACTACTTTAACACAGTGGATGTGACAGGTATGCCAAGACTGAAGACGCTCAACGTGAGCAGCAACAGTCTCACGTCACTTGACCTTAGCAACAACAGCGAGCTGGAAGAGCTGTCTGCCTATGGCAACAAGCTGACAGAGCTGGAACTGAGTAACAACACGAAACTGAGGACACTGCTTGTACAAAGCAACAACCTCACCGGACTTGACCTCAGCAACCAGACGGAGCTCTCACTGATATATGTAGGAAACAACGGTTGGGACGCATGTACGCTGAACGACTTCTATTATTCGCTCAACGAATGGAAAGAGGTGCAAAGCTCTGGATATGGCACAACCAACACACTGTGGGTTAACGAGTCCGGAAGCGCCAACGATAACGACGCATCCCATGCCGAAAGCGACATTGCAAGAGCAAAGGGATGGAAGCTGGACGTTGAAGGCGACGGCACAGGCTGCGACCTTGCCTACGTCACGATAATACCGACAAGCAACGGTGAAGTAAAGCTCTACAATGAGGACAACAGCGAGGTGAAGAGCGGCGACAAGGTGATGAAGAACAGTGTGATAAGGCTGGAGGCAATACCTGCTGAAGGATACAAGGCAGCTGCGGCAAAAGCCAACGGCAAGCTTATCGTAGACAACAAGTTCACTGTCACCAAGGCTACCGACGTACTTGTACAGTTCACCATCTCAACTTCAATAGACGGAGTCACCGACGCTACCGTAACTGTCGAGAGCGGCGACCATGAGCTTGTATTCACTACAGACTCGCCCACAACGGCAGAGATTTACACACCTGGCGGCAAGCAGATATTCAAGGGTGAAGTATCAGGAAGATATGCTGTCAGCGTGCGCGAAGGCGTTTACGTAGTTAAGATAGGCTCTGCCACAAAGAAGATTCTTGTAAGATAAGTTGACAATATCCGTAACATCGGATGTCTGAAAAGGAGTGCGTCCCAAAAGTGAATGGAAAGCTTGGGACGCACTCCATTTTTTATGCATATCTGCCGTCATGATATACATGAATTAAATCTGAAGCATTATGATTAAACCAGAATCTACCGTCAGACAGCCAAAACTTCTTTGTTATCCGGTTATAGGAGCGTTGTCCCTCTACTTCGCTACTGTCGTAAGTCAGCCTGCCGCTTTTCCAGATTATGTGTGTTGGTATTATAAAAAAGATTGCTGACAGCTGCACGAAATAAGAACAGAAGTATGATGACAATTCGGATTAAAACCGTCAGACATCAGCACGTAATACGGATGAAGCATGAGAATCTGCCCTTATTAAATAAGGTGTATATTACAGCTTATATTATATCATGCTCCAAACCGGCTTTAATGTTCTTTTCCATTTTAAATTATCGCAGCAACATTTACCTTCGAATGCATAAAGAACAAGACACCTTTATTCCGAACAGTCATGCCTTACCAGTATTGCATAAGGCTTTATGCCATATTGCCCTTAGGTTTTGTACGCCATCCCGTCGGCTATATCGTTAAAAATCCGGAATCATTATGACGGCAATAGTGCGGAAGATGGATGGAGAGCGAACAATCATACGGAAATGAATCATAGGCGGTCTGACGGACCGCCTATGATGAGACAGACGGACATGAAGACTCAATAAGAATAGTCAACCTGCGTCCATTCATTGTCAACGGTAATGGATATGCACCGTCCCGCACCCGGAGACTCTCCGAAGAATATGCCTGAATAACGTGTAATCTGGTTACGCTCTACTTTCACGTCCTCAAACTTACGCTCATCCACAATACCGCCCGAGGCGTTGAGTGCAGTCACCGTGATATTGAGCGGGCGGTCGTCGCTGTGCGGGAAAGTGTATATGTCGTAATGTGATGAAGCCGTATGGGCTGCGGCGGGCACATCGCGTATTTCCGTCTGGCGGGAGTTCACGCATCCGCAACCGTTCACAGCATCGAAGGTGCTGCTTCCGCCCGTATAATAGAACCTCATACTGCTGACTCCTGCCGGCACCTTGTCCTCCGCAACAAATCTCACCATGGCAACGGCACGCTTGAGAGTAAGGTCGTAGGATGAATCACTGTCAACCGTTATGTCACCGCAATAGTAAAACGTATCAGTGACCTTGTTGTCCTTGAACTTTATCTCATTCGGTGATGTAACCGTTGCGGCTCCCTCACCGTTATGGGCTATCACGACTACCGTATATTCTCCTTCGTCGAGTGACAGGGACACTTGTCCGAAAACTTTATCACCCTTATCCTGCCTCACAATTGCCACACGGCGGTCTCCCTTGAACACTGCAAGCTCAATACGAGTGCAAGCCTTACGGATGTCAGTAACCCTGCGGGCTGCATAAACGGCGTCGTCAAAGGGCATCATCTCCAAGTTGCAAACATTGAATTTCACGTTAATGTCGCCTTCCGACAGCTGTTCTTCACCCTTCGTGTCATCTACATCACCAGTCACTGGCTGCTCGCACGACGCAAGCGCGAACACTATTGCAAGGCATAAAGCCGCAGGGATATGAAATAATATTTTCTTCATAACGATTCAGATTTTCAGTTATCGCAAATATAAGCATTATATGTCTTAACGCAAAACATATAGCATTCAATTTTAGGTTTTACTCCGAATCATCATACTTTATGCGTGATTTGTATGACCGGAGCTTTAATTTACTCATATTATACCACATGTTGGCTATGTCAAGGATTACAACAATGAGACATGTTTTTTTAATCATTGAAGAGCGTTTAAGCACCTGATATAAGGCATCATGACACGCTAAAACCTTCTGATGACTGATTGTGGTTTAAATAAACTGTGAAAACTGTTAATTATTTTATGCGATTTAATTGTATCTTTGCATAAGATAAGATGCGGTTCGGCAGTATCAAGTACGGTAAAACTACGTTTTCCCGACTTGCTGTTGCACTCACCTTTCATTATCTTTGCATAAGATAAGATGCACTCGGTGGTCTATAGACAGCATTCCGATATTGTCTCCGTACCGCTAAATAGGAGTAAGCTTACACATTTAAACGTAATAACAAAATATATCCGTGCACGTGGTCTGGAATGGTTATGGTTTTCGTGAGATAGTGACGTGGTTGAGCCGCATCACCCATTGTCGTGGCTTTGGAGTACAGTCACCGTCCGCCTATCGTTTCATACGATATGTGGTAAACGAGCACTATCCATATTATGCATATGCAGACCTTAGAGAGAAGTTTCCCTATATCGGTTCGACAGACGAGAAGTTATGCAGACTGTATTTTAGAATAGCCAATTATCAGCAGCCAATGACATTCATCAATATCGGTAAAAGTGACTCTGCACTTGTGGCATACATAAATGCAGGATGCCGCAAGACAAAGGTGATTGACTATCGTGATATTAAGGCGGTTGAAAGAAACAAGCCATATGACGGCATTCCGTCGCCATTGCTTTTCCGCATTAATCTGAAAGACGTGCACGGAGAGTTCTCTCCTTGTTTTATAGATAACATCCCTGATGACTCCATAATGATTCTCGAGGGCATAAAAGGCAGCCATGCCGCGCGGGAGATATGGAAAAGTCTGATGAATGACAGCCGTACAGGGGTCACATTCGATCTGTATTACTGCGGTATATTATTCTTCGACAAAAGGATAAAACAGAATTATATTGTGAACTTTTAATATAAGACAATGAAAATATACACACGTACCGGAGACGACGGCACCACATCACTGCCAGACGGCAGGCGTACAGACAAGACTGACTGGCGTATTGAGTTATATGGCACTATGGATGAGCTCAACTCATATCTCGGTCTGCTTACATCCGTGATGGAGGACGGTCGTGACAAAGACTTCATCTCCGAGATACAATGTCTGCTGTTTCGGATAGGGAACGAGTTTGCCGGTTTCTCACAATCAACTGTTTCCTCTTCTGATGTAGCAGGTCTTGAGAATGAGATAGACCGTCTGCAAAGTTCGCTGCCTCCATTACATTCATTCGTCATTCCAGGGGGAACTCCTGCGGCTGCCACATGCCATGTCTGCCGTGCATTGTGCAGGCGTGCGGAACGCAGGATGCTGTCGATGACGGAGCGAAATACAAATGATTACACATCACTTGCTTTCATGAACAGACTATCAGACTATCTGTTTGTTTTAGCAAGAAATTTAAATTTTATTAGTAATACAGCAGAAAAAACTCTCACTATTTCTTGCATATAGCATAAATTTTATTATTTTTGCGCGTACATAAAAAACCTAATATAAAAAGAAAGATTATGTATTGGACACTTGAATTGGCTTCTAAACTTGAAGATGCACCTTGGCCCGCAACCAAAGATGAACTCATAGACTATGCCATGCGCTCCGGCGCACCGCTCGAAGTGCTTGAAAACTTGCAGGAAATAGAGGATGAAGGTGACGTGTATGAGAGCATTGAGGATATATGGCCTGATTATCCGACAAAAGAAGATTTCCTCTTCAACGAGGATGAGTATTAAGCCGCAAACCGGCGTAAAGTATTGAACATCAGATTGAAAATCATCGGAAGTGGGGACAACAAGAATCCCCACTTTCTCGTTTTACCGCCTTTTATGATATAAAAATCTGCGGGTAGATCGTTGATATATTGTCACTTGGTTGGCATTCTCCAAAAATCAGGCTCATTAAATATTCACAAACCTGCAAAAAGAACATTTTTGAATGTTTGTGCTTAGTCTTTCCACAAAGGTTCTTCACGCCAGTTTGCAGGAAAGCCCATCGCTTTTACATCCACATTGGGATGTGCTTCCAATAGCGCAAATAAATCTTGCTTGAAAGTGTTATCAGGGTGGATGCTATTTTGCATGTATGCAATGCAGCAAAGTTGGGCATAAAGTTTCATCATGGGAAGGCGTGTGCTGCTTATCCATGCTTTCGGCATACGTTTGGGAAGTTGTGGCATATTGGGAAAACTGCGGTTCCAAATACGGGCGTGATGAGCAATACAATTCCGTAATAAGGTAGTGGCTTTAATCCAACTTTCCAAATATAAATGCTGTGGAACGTCCAAATCATGTGCAATCTGTTTCTTTATTGCTTTGTCTGACATATTATAGTATAATTTGGAAAGTGTACCTAAAGAAACAATCTCTAACGTTTTCCATACAGGTGGAAATTCAGGACTGGTATATTTTGCGAAGTGTTCTAAAATGAAATCTTCTTTGGAACGTCGCAATTCTTGTTGAATATGGTTCAGGTTTTCAGCAAACATTTGTTGATTAGAACTTAAGCGGATGTCCATAAACCAAAAAGCACCATATTTCAATGAAACGTGATGTATGATTTTTGTCCGCAGGGCTATTTCAATACTTTGGATAGCTGTAAAAATCAAAGCCCTTAGTTCTTTATCGAAATAATAAAGGTTTAGGTCATTCTCAAAGGTGCTATCAGGTTTGAAAGTGTGGTTCTCTTTGTCTTGCTCCATCGGGCGCAGATAATTTGCCAAACGGAAATAGCTAATGATTTGGAGTTATTCTAATGCTTGTCTTTCGTCTTTGATTATCAATCCACGCTCTTTCAGCATTTGTATCTGTTGTGGATAATCTATCGGCTGTTTTGTGTATTCCATAAGTCTATATAAAGCAAAAGTTCCGCCCTGGTACGCTGTTCTATGGGAAGCGTGGCGGAATCTGTTACTGCAAAGATAACAATTTTATTGTGAAACAACAAAATAGAAGAAGGAAAACTTTACAGTTCTCCATCTTCTTTATACTTTTGCAAATATAAAATAGGTTATAGGGATTGCGTCTATTATATTTCATCTTTATCAGCCAAACTTCTGCTTTGTTATTGCAATTTAGAGGTAGGTTAGCTGTTCAAAATCAATCAATGTTATAGGATTCCCGGATGTTATCCTTATCTTTGCTGTCAAATTAGAGCATCCGTTTATGATTTAAAACATAATGCATATATGGACTCATACGATTACGACATAAAATTGTAGGCAGCGGACTTTACGGAGCTGTCACAGCATGGCGAGCCAGAGAGAAAGGTCTGAGATGTCCGGTACTCTAACGCCGCAGTGACGTAGGCGGCAATGTGCGCGACAAGATGACAGAAGGCATTAATGTCCATCTGTACGGTGCGCACATTTTCCACACAGACAATGAGCAGGTGTGGTCTTTCGTGCGACGGTTCTCCGACTTCAACAGTTACGTGCATACAGTCATTGCGCGCAATGCCGACAGATACTATCACATGCCTGTCAGTCTTATGACCTTCCATGAGATATTCGGTGCAATGCGTCCTGACGACATACCATGCATATTGGCAGCAGAACGTGAGAAGGAATATTATCCCAATCCTGAAAATCTTGAACAGAAAGCTGTCAGCCTTATAGGCAGAACGGTATACGACCTGCTTATTAAAGGCTATACCGAAAAGCAGTGGGGACGTGCTGCGACTGAACTACCTGCGGAGATAATAGAACGCCTTCCCGTACGCACAACGTTCGACAGCCGTTATTTCGGTGACAGACACCAAGGCATCCCCGCCAACGGATATCATGCCATGGTAAGACGAATGCTCGACGGTGTGGAGACACTGACAGGAACAGACTTCTGCAAGCAACGCGACTTCTGGCTCGGGCGTGCGCCAAAGATTGTTTACACCGGTATGATAGACGAACTTATGGACTATCGTTTCGGCGCGCTGGACTATCGCGGTCTGGAGTTCCATACCGAACGTGTGGATGTGTCCGACTATCAGGGCATTGCCGTAATAAACGAGACATCGCCTGATGTTCCCTACACGCGGACAATAGAGCATAAGCATTTCTGTCCTGCTCATTCTCCGCTTCCTTACACCATAATAACACGCGAGTATCCGGCAGAATGGCGTCCGGGCCGGGAGGCATACTATCCTGTCAACAATACCCGTAACAATCGTCTGTATGTCAGATATCGCGAAGCCGCCTCCTCTCTGCTCCCTAATGTCATCTTTGGCGGACGGCTTGGCGAATACAGATATTATGACATGGATGATGCCATTCTGGCTGCACTCAATCTTCAGTTATGATTATTGCCGGCGGGCGGCTTTCTCATGCTTGTGTCTTATTGGTATAAAAGGAATGTTTTCTTGCGGATTGCAGATGGTTAATAAAATTTTAAATAGAAATATGACTTTTGCTTGTTTGATGGAAATATGATATATTTGCGACATATCGTAGGCGAAGAACTGCATTTGCCGTCTAAAAGAGCTTAATAACACAACTATTATCAACTAAACAAAAACAGATCATGTATAACGTAACTGTCATAATGCCGGTGTACAATCAGTCCACATATGTAAGATGTGCAGTGTCGAGCATTCTCAGACAGAGCCTTGCGTCATGGCAGCTTATTATGGTGGATGACGGTAGCACGGACAATCTGTATGACGACGTTTCCGGTTTTCTTTCAGACGGGCGTATTTCTTATGTACGCAATGAGGAGAACAAAGGCCTTGGCTATAGTCTGAACCGTGCCATGGATATGGCCGATGCGGATTATATCGCCTATCTTCCGGCTGACGTCATATATTTCCGGGATCATCTTCAGACGATGTATGACAAGATAGTTTCCGAAAGTGCGGATATGGTTTATTGGGCATTGTGCACAACATCGGCAATCATGGCGGAGAGCACGGCACGCAGCAGTGCAGGGGGCTTGAAATAGACAAAGTCATTCTGATGCGCTTCTATAATAATGTTGTCAGACACACAACATCGTCTGATATAAAATAAAAATATAAATAATTATGAAAAGAGGTTTTATATTTATATTAATGACGGTCTGTATATGTTCATCCTTCGGACAGGATAACAGAAAAAGACAAATATATGGTCAGTTGGTCGATCATGTGACAAGGAAAGAGCTGAATAATGCCAAAGTCACACTCATGACAACTGACAGTGCTGTGGTCGACACGTCGAGAACCTGGTATGAATATACTCCTAAATATAATTGTTACAGCATCCCGGTTCCGTCAGAAGGCAAATACATTCTGCTTGCTGAGAGTGATGGCTACGAACCTCTGTTTTTTCCTATAGATATAAAGTTTCACAGACGGGAGACTTATATCTATCTGCCACAGAAGACAATGAAACGCAAACAGAAGATTCATAAGATAGATGAGGTGGTTGTCACGGCAACGAAAGTGAAATTCTATCACAAGGACGATACGTTGGTCTATAATGCTGACGCCTTTCAGTTGGCAGAGGGATCTATGCTTGACGCTCTGATAAAGCAGCTTCCAGGAGCGGAACTGAAATCGGACGGACGTATATATGTGAATGGGCGTTTCGTGGAGAGTCTTCTTCTCAACGGCAAAGACTTCTTTAAGGGCGACAATACCATCATGCTGGAGAATCTTCCCACCTATGCTGTCAATACAGTAAAGGTTTATGAGAAAACAGGTGAGTTCAGTGAGTTCATGGGCAAGGATATAATCAATGATAAACAGTTTGTCATGGACGTTAATCTGAAAAAACAGTACAACATCGGATGGATGGGCAATATAGACGCCGGAGGAGCCAATCACGATATGTATATGGCCCGGCTGTTTGCCATGCGTTCCACCGACCATTCCCGATTGTCATTTTATGGAAACATAAATAATCTGAATGATTTCACTACTCCAAGCACCTCCGACTGGACTCCGGACAAAATGCCTTATGGAAGGCTTACGACGAAAAGTTTCGGCGTGAATCTTAACATTGACGACCGTGAGAAGCGTTTCACTTATGCCGGAACCGCAAACTATTCACGTTACGACAATCATGAGATACAGAACACATTTACAACAAACTTCCTTTCTGCCGGCGACACTTACGACCGGCATGTACAGGATGCTGAGTTCAGCAACACATTTATTTCTACAAATCATAGATTGTATCTTACGCCCGGTGGAGATGATGCCAAAGTGTCAATAGACTTACGTCAGAGTGCAAGTTATACAGACAGGAAGCAGGAACTGGACATTCTCTCCGCCACATCAGAAGAGACATGGAACGGTTTCAATGATTTCGTATCCATCTTGTCAGTCCCCGTATTGTCGGACGAACTGCGCAACCGGTTGATAAACCGCCAGATACAAAACAGCTATTATAGAATAAAGACCTGGGACACGTCTCTGTCTGCGGACATGAAGATAAAGATACCTCATTGTGAGGATGCGCTGGGTTTCAAGGTCAGCGGCAGTCTTAATGGCGGTGACTATAATTACTTTGACAGAAAACAGATTGATTTCTTCAAGGAGAATCCGGCTTCTACAGATTTTATCAACCGTTTTAAGGACGGAACTCCGTCAAGAGGATATAGTTATAATATTGAGGCCAACTATCATTACAGTCTGGGGCAGTCGGACTATCTGACTTTCATTTATGGTTTCAATCAGGATTATATAAATACAAAGGAAAGTCTTTACCGGCTTGAGCAGATTGACGGATGGGGGATCGGCACGACACATCCGATAGGCACGCTTCCCTCTGTGCGCGAATATCTGCCTTCATTGGACGCGGGCAACAGCTATCGTGGCGGTCTTATCGATAATGCTCATACCTTGACTGTCGCTTATACGTTGAAGGTGTTTGATAATAAAAAGTCGCGTATGTATTTCTCGCCGGCACTTATTGCACGTGTTAAAAGGGAAAGACTGAAATATCAGCGTGCGGAGGTTGATACCGCTTTTGCCCGCACTAACGTCTTTGTTACTCCGTCTTTTACATTGAAATGGAACACTAAGGACTGGAAAGAGGACATACGCTTTGATTATGCAATGGATATGAGTACTCCTAACATGCTCTATGGTGTTAGCTTCGTCGATGAATCAGATCCTATGGTGACGACAAATTATGGTAACGGGAATCTTAAGAACAGACAGTCGCACAGCTTCAGTATCAGTTATAACAACACACGCAATATATTGAATTTCAGACCTTCAGCCGGATTCAACGTAAGCCGAAACGATGTGGCGATGGGTTATGTATACGACCGTGCGACAGGACGCAGGGAATATTCATTCTATAATGTCAACGGCAACTGGAATATGTATCTGAACATGAACGCCAACGGAACACTTGACAAGAAGAAACGTCTCACTTTCAGTTCCGCGACAGCATGGAACTATTACAACAGTGTTGACATGATTGGCGACGATCTCACTTCCGCACCGGTAAAAAGTACGGTCAGGACGTCCGTGCTTTCAGAGAATGTCAACTTCAGTTATAGCCTTGGAAAACATTCAGTCGGTGTGAAGGGCTCGTTCGCATGGACCAATTCCAGCGGTGACCGCGATGATTTCACAACCATCAACGCATACAATTACAATTACGGTATGACAGGCACAGTGTCGCTCCCATGGAAATTCGTGCTTGAAACAGACTTCACTGTCTACAGCCGCCGCGGTTATGAGGAGTCTGACATGAATGACGACAACTTCGTGTGGAACGCACGGCTGACCCGCTCTTTCTTCAAAGGCAAACTCACACTCCGTGCCGACGCATTCGACATACTACACCAGCTGAAGAAGGTGGAGCGCAGCATCAACACGCAGGGACGTGTGGAGCGTTTCTACAACACTCCTCCGCGGTATGTGCTCCTGCACGCCATATACAGATTCAACGTCTTTCCTAAGAAAAAGATGTAGATGAATAAAATATTTACGGTGGCAAGCTAAAGGTATCTGCCACCGTATTTTTTAAGACTAAAAAGACATAAATGGATATTCACAAAACGAAAAAGGGAAAACTGAGACATAAACGCCGCGTGCCTGCATTTCGGCAGATTGAGGCAAACGACTGTGGACCGACGTGCATACAGATGGTGACTGCCTATTACGGAATGAAATATCCGTTGAAGACTATCAAGCGTCACTGCGACATGACACGTCTCGGCATCTCCCTGCGCGACGTCACCCACTGTTGCTCGGCACTGGTTTTTTGAGAACATTAGAACAGCTATTATACATTTAATGTTTGTTGTCATCTCCTCATCCTACTTCCACACTGCTACCGTTATCCTGTATTCATATTTTTCAAGATGTAGCTCGCCACATCTTCGATAAAGCTGAATACAATCTGGCTGCAGCAGCACGAAATAATAATGGAAGTATAATGCGATTCGGAATTAAGGGCGTAAACCGGCTAAGACCCTACCGACACAAAAGTCGGACCTCGCGTCACCTTTAAATAAACGTTTCCGACATGACAAAAAAAAGAGGGACGTTCCACGGCTCACTGCCGGAAACGTCCCTCATGTGAAAAAAGGCGGCTGCCTACTCTCCCGCATTGCATTGCAGTACCATCGGCGATGACGGGCTTAACTTCTCTGTTCGGGATGGGAAGAGGTGGAACACCGTCGCTATCACCACCATAAATGTCTTTTCCGAATGTCCGGACTCTACCGGACAACGTATGGCATGACATCCTCATACAAGCAAAACCCGAACAACTCAAGGAACAAGCCCACACACGGAAAGTTTCGGGCAATTAGTAGCGCTCGGCTTTGACGTCGCCGTCTTTACACCTGCGCCCTATCGACGTCATCGTCTCTGACGACCCTCAAAGGAGTTCTAATCTTGCGGAGGGCTTCGCGCTTAGATGCTTTCAGCGCTTATCCCGGCCAGACACGGATACCCGGCGGTGCCCCTGGCGGAACAACCGGCAAACCGGAGGTCTGTCCATCACGGTCCTCTCGTACTAGTGACGGAGCCGCGCAAAACTCCAACGCCCACGATAGATAGAGACCGAACTGTCTCACGACGTTCTGAACCCAGCTCGC
>ERZ772884.1031-NODE-1031-length-18920-cov-56.261543_pt1 | contig 18920 bp, 21 predicted proteins | sample MGYA00580574_ERZ772884 | MGnify/ENA primary metagenome ERZ772884 (study PRJEB29015, sample SAMEA2737690) | human gut metagenome | biome: human gut; feature: human-associated habitat; material: faeces | place: China | collected 2012 ... | reverse complement strand
CAACAGCCACAACGAAGGCTGGCGAAGCCACTGAACAGGCCAGCGCAGCAGCGAGGTCTGCTTCCGCAGCGAAGACATCCGAAACGAACGCGAAAGCGTCGGAAACCCGTGCAGAATCCTCAAAAACGGCAGCCGCATCGTCCGCCAGTTCGGCAGCGTCATCGGCATCATCTGCGTCTGCTTCAAAAGATGAGGCGACCAGACAGGCGTCAGCAGCGAAGGGCAGCGCCACGACGGCATCCACGAAAGCAACAGAGGCGGCAGGCAGTGCGACGGCAGCATCTCAGAGCAAAACTGCTGCTGAATCCGCTGCGACCCGTGCGGAAGCTGCTGCTGATCGTGCTGAAGAGATTGCCGGTGCAGTTGCGATGGAAGACGCAAGCCTTACAACTAAAGGTGTTGTGAAACTTAGCAGTGCTGTCGACAGCACCAGTGAATCGCTGGCCGCAACGCCAAAAGCAGTTAAAGTAGTCAATGACAATGCGAACAGCAGGGTGCCATCTAACCGAAAAATTAACGGGAAAGCACTGACTGCGGATATCACATTAACGCCGAAAGATATTGGTACTTTAAATTCAATAACGATGTCTTTCTCTGGCGGGGCCGGGTGGTTCAAACTGGCTACTGTTACAATGCCACAAGCGAGTTCCATCGTTTACATCGCATTGATTGGTGGCGCTGGTTACAACGTCGGCTCCCCACATCAGGCAGGCATTTCAGAACTGGTTCTACGAGCAGGCAATGGAAACCCCAAAGGGATTACAGGTGCTTTGTGGAAGCGTACAGCTGTCGGATTAACGAATTTCGCCTGGATCAACACATCCGGCGATACATATGATATTTACGTTGAGATTGGCAATTATGCGACTCGTGTAAATATCCATTGGGATTGTACTGCAAATGCGACAGTTTCTATTTATACATCGCCAACATATTCAGCTAGTAAGCCTTCCAGCGTTACCGATGGTGTTGTTTATACGATGTATAGCACACATCAGAAACCGACGCCGTTAGATATTGGAGCACTGCCAACAACCGGAGGAACAGTTTCAGGTCCGTTGTCTGTTACTGGTGGGATCACCGGAACATTAAATGGTAATGCAAGTACAGCAACGAAATTGCAGACGGCAAGATCTATCGGTGGAGTTGGTTTCGACGGTTCTGCAAATATCAACCTTCCAGGTGTAAATACTACGGGTAATCAGAACACCACTGGTAATGCTGCAACTGCTACAAAACTTCAGACGGCAAGAACTATCGGCGGCGTGAGCTTTGATGGTACTGCGAATATTAATTTGCCAGGTGTTAATACGACTGGTAATCAGAATACAACGGGCAACGCGGCTACTGCTACGAAGTTGCAGACTGCGCGTACTATCAATGGGGTGTCGTTTGACGGCTCGGCAAATATTTCCTTGTCGCCAGCAAATATAGGTTGCCCGGCATCTCCTACTGGTTGGTTAACTACAGGAAGTAATGGCGGAGCAATAACAACAGCACAGTTAGTGACGTTATTGCAAAATAATGGAGCATTTAACACAAAGTCATGGATTGCTCGATGTGCTTGGGCCTATGCCAATAGTGCAACCATACCAAATAGTGAAACTGGTTGTGGCGTTATTCCATTGGCAGGAGCTGTTATAGAGGTATTTAATAACGGTAGTAGCTCAAACAATTATACGATCCGTATAACAACGGCCACAACGACGAGTGTCTCTGGTGCTCTCACTAATGCGGAGTTTATCTATGTATTTAATGGCACAGATTATTCTCCGGGATGGCGAAGAGTATATAACACGAAAAACAAACCAACAGCCTCTGATGTCGGTGCATTACCTCTTACCGGTGGTACATTATCTGGAGGTTTGACATCTTCTGGCGAGATCATTTCAAAATATGCAAATGGTTTCCGCATTGCTTACGGTAGCTTTGGGTTCTTTATCCGTAATGATGGATCGAACACATATTTCATGCTAACAGCATCAGGAGACACATTAGGTTCATGGAACGGTTTGCGACCAATTACAATTAATAATACCAGCGGTGCTGTATCAATTGGTAATGGACTAAATGTGACTGGTGGCGTAAATGGTAGTTTGAACGGTAATGCTTCAACAGCTACGAAGTTGCAAACAGCGAGAAACATCAATGGTGTTAAGTTTGATGGCTCAGGCGATATCAACATTAATACATTGGTATCTCGTGGCCGAGTTACGGCGTTAAGCGGCTCTACTCAAGGCACTGCTGGCATTCAAATGTACGAGGCGTACAACAATAGCTACCCGACCACGTATGGCAACGTATTGCACATGAAAGGTGCGAGTGCTGCTGGTGAGGGCGAGTTGCTTATTGGCTGGAGTGGTACGAGCGGTGCACATGCGCCAGTTTTCATTCGCTCACGAAGAGATACCACAGATGCGGCATGGTCAGCGTGGGCGCAGGTATATACTGCTAAGGATTCAATCCCTGGTGTGAATACAACCGGTAATCAGAATACTACTGGTAATGCCGCAACAGCCACAAAATTGCAGACAGCAAGGAAAATTGCTGGTGTGGCGTTTGATGGCTCTGCCGATATTACTTTGACTGCGGCTAACCTTAATGCTTATACGAAAACAGAGGTAACAAACCTTCTAAGTTCCTATGCAAGCAGATCATCACTGACAGGCTATAGTGGCAACCTGGATATTATTGCTGAAACACTGGTTGTCAAATCAGGCGGTAGTGGAGGGTTTGCTATATGGGATATTGGCACAACTACTAGCGGTGCCAATATGTACATTGATCCAAACCCTGGTATCAATACAGTTTGGCGTTCAACATCTTCAAGGCGCTATAAAAAGGATATTGAAACATTACAAGATCGATATGCTGATGAACTTTTGTCATTAAGACCTGTTTGGTATCGTTCAATTTGTCGAGGTGACCGAAAGGATTGGGGGTATTACGGCCTTATTGCTGAAGAGGTTGGTGAGATTGCCCCGCAATATGTCCATTGGCGTGAACCAACAAATAATGATTCTCCAGAAGATATTTCCTCAAATGGTATGGTCGCTGAAGGGGTGATGTATGAGCGTTTGGTTGTACCACTCATTCATCATATTCAGCAATTGACCAAAAGGGTTGAGGAGCTTGAAACGAAGTTAAATTCACCTAAAGAATAAACAACTTCAATCGGGGCTGGAACTAAACCAGCCCCTGCTTAAAAGTATAAGGATATATTTATGAGCTATGGTGCACAGGTATGGTCGCCATCAAGACAGGAGATGGTCGATGCGTTGGCCCCTGTTTATTACCTCGATTATTTTACTCCCTCTGGTTCTGGAAGTAGAACATATGAGGTTGAGGCGGGATTGGGAATCGACTATTACATAATGGACGTAACCAATGGGAAATACACAAGTCTTACGGTTTCTGGAAATACCATTTCATGGTCTGGAGCTAGTGGCAATTTAAACATATTGGTTTTTCAAAAATAATGTACGGAAGCAAGATATATCGATCTGACGGGAAGGTCTGGATGTCTCCTTCTTTGTCTCCTATCGTCTTTCAGAGAAAGCAGGTTGTTTCTTTGTCTGGCGGGACAGAGTTTAACACCCAAATATCTCCAGATCGTTCACCGATGATTTTTGTTGCCTATTCGAAAGCTGTTTCATTAATAGCCAACAGAATAGTGCGTAACAACCAGGTGATTTACAGTTTCGGAGGTCAGGGTAGCGACTCTAGTGCCACGATATACGTATTTTCGAAAGGTATAGCCAAAAAAGAAACTTGGGGCATGAGTTTTTTCAATGCACAAGGGGAGGAAATCTATAATACGGCAAATATCCCACTTTCATTTACCTTTCTTAATAATACGGAGTGGAACAGCTCTGGAGGGCATGTTTTTGATTACCCACCAGCGATAATCCCAACATATGCGAATGTGTTCGCTGTTCCAGTACCGGGCGGAGCCATGACAATGGTTTATGGATATGCGGCATATGGAAATACTGTTAGCTCGATATTCGTAAACCAACTTAATGGCGGCCATAGTTTTAGCGTAAATGGCAGAGTACCGGTAATAAATAGAAATCTGTATAACTGATGAGTAAATGATGAAAAGATTATTTCTAACAATAGCTGTTGTTCTCTCTCTTACTGGCTGCCAGAAATTGCCGACACCTATATGTTACGGTGAGGCTATCATTGGTGGACAGGAGACAGTCATACCCATATATGCTGTTAAAAAAGTGAACGACTATACCTTATACAAAGCGGGTAGCATCTATAACTGGCGATGGGTAGGAGTAGGTGCTTTCTCATCAGTCCGTTGCAATGTTGAATGATAAGTAAGTACACACCTACAACAAGAAGGTGAAATGTGATATAAATCCGCCATCCCGATTTGACTTTTCATGGAGGAAAACATGTCGAACGAGATGGCGGGCGTTACAACAGAGCAAGTTGAGCGTATTGCCGCGATCGTTGCTCGGGAGGTTGTTGGCAAATTAGGTAAAGAGCTACGTGAAGAAATTGGCCAGGAGGTCAATGATCAGCTGAAAACCTACTTTGGTGATATGACCCCGGCGCAACATAGTATTCAACACTCCAACCTGGACAAACTCCTTAACCGGTTAGATTCCATCTCCAGTGGGTTCTTTGGCGGCATTGTTTCTAAAATAACGTCGTTCATTATTACTGCACTGCTTTTGGGGTTAGCCGCGTATGGCGTAAAAAATGGACTGCAATAACAGGAGATCAAGGATGAAGACTCCGAGAGGCATTCGTAATAATAACCCCGGTAATCTTGATAAAGGATCACCGTGGCAAGGTCTGGTTGCGAATCCAGACGAACCGCGCTTTTGCACGTTTAAAGACCCTGTTTGGGGGATTCGTGCGCTGGCGGTGACTCTAATTACCTACCACGACAAACGTCGCGCAAAAGACGGCTCAAGTATCGATACCATTCGTGAAGTTATTGAACGTTGGGCACCGCCGAATGAAAACAACACTGACGCCTACATTAATGAGGTGTCTAAAGCCGTTGGTGTAACCGCAGACATGATCATCGATCTGCATGATTACGACATCCTTCGACCTTTGGTTGAGGCAATCATTCGCCACGAGAATGGCCGAGGCCCGCTAAAAACGCTGAACACCTGGTATGCGGCAGAAGTTATTGAGGAAGGTCTGCGTCGAGCTGGCGTTGTTAAGCCGGTGAAAACCGTGAAGGCTGTTCCTGTAACTAAAGAAACCGCAGGCGCAACTGTTACAGCAGGTATTGGTCTGGCGCAGCTGGCCGATGTTATGCCGCAGGTTTCCGCTGCTATGGATAAAGCACAAGGTCATATCTCTAGCGGGGATACAGTACGCATCATCTTCGGTATTGCCACTATTGTTGTGGCAGGATTCATTGCCTGGTCGCAGGTAAGAAAACACCAGAAAGGGATGGTCTAATATGCTAGGCAGCCTGATGACAAAGCTAAAAGTTGCTTTGATTACGCTGGCTGCCGTTCTTTTCGTTCTTGTCGGCGCTTACACGATGGGCGGGAATGCGGCGCGACGAGCAATGGAAGAGAAGGCAAAACAGGAAGACAGAAAACGACTTCAAAACACAGTGAAAGTGGTGAATGAGACGAGCAGTAAAATACGTCAGAAAGATGCTTCTGCCGTTCATCGTGAGTTGTATGATAAGTGGGTGCGTCATTAAACCACAAACAGCCAGCGTGTTGTTCTGCGATGGGGCTGAGCCTATCTATATCAGCAATAATGATGTAATGACTGAAGAAACCGAACGCCAAATCCTTTTTCACAATACGATGGGAGAGAGGGTTTGTGGTTGGTGATGTCGAAGTTCCCCTCAAATGAGGGGAACACATTATTCTTCGAACAATTTTTCGATAGATTTTGTAGGATAGAACAAAGAACGCTCGTTGTTACCAACCAGCTGGATAAAGCCCAAACTTTTATAAAACGCCTTGGCTTTGTCATTTAACGCCTCAACGAAAAGTCCATGAATGCCTACAGCAAGAGATGCATTGTACACAACGCGCATTGCATGTGTTACAAGCATTGAGCCAAATCCTTGACCTTGAAGGGACTTGTCCAAAGCCAGCCTACCCAAAGTAACACTTGGAACATTCCGATAAGGTACCTTCTTTTGCTGGCTTCTTGAAGGTAAGGACTCCTTTTCAAAGCAGCTGCCTGACAAAGTGTAATACCCTAACACTTTTGGTCTGTCTTCTTTCGTGAAAAGCACATAAGCGCGAAGAATTTTTCCCTCATGCTGCCTTTTTAAGTGGTTGGTTAAAAAGGCATTTAGTGATTCTTCACCGCAATCAAAACCATTCAAATCATAATCTTTCTCTCCAGAGAAAATTTCTATCTTTATATTATCCACGAGTAAACTACTCCATGCTTTTCAGACGATCAGCAGCTCGTTTCAGCTTGTCGTTCGGTGCCGGAGGATTGCTTATAGCGTCCATAACCAGATTCCAGGATTCTTCATTCAGAACTAGTCTACGGTGTTGCTCTATAACTTTCACGGCACGTTCAGATGCACTGCTAACCATAAACTGAGTAATGCTCTGGTTAGACATTGCGGCAGCTTCCTCGATGATGCTTTTATCGTCATCGGTTAATCTCAAATCGATGCGCTGCTTTTTTAGTGCTGACATGTATTCCTCCTGATGGCCGTGATGTAGGAAGGCCATCAATCTCCTCTGTTCAAACTGAGTTTTCGACTCAAAAATTACTTTAAAAGGCTATAGCCCATTACGTGTGCATTATCAAATTGTGTACGGCATATCACCGTACTTGTAATATAGAGGTCATTGTTACTTTTTTCAACAGACAAATACAAGCTATGATTGCCAATTGTTAATCACAACCTACCATTTAACCTTTACACCGCAGCCGTAGGCATTTAGGCTATATCACATATAAGAAAACAAGTTGTTTCAGACGATAATTATATACGCAAAGGGAACTCTCCAATGACCAAGATCTTTGTGGTTGGCGGCACAAAGGGCGGGCCTGGCAAATCCACCGTTGCCCAGCAAATTGCCGTTTGCCTGAAAGTCAAAAAGAAGAAGAAGGTTTATATTACCGATATAGATATTCAGCGCACGACAACGAGCTGGTGTGAAGACCGTCGACAGAACGAAGACCTTGAGCTGATTCCTTTTGCATACGTTCAGGATGACATCATTAAGCACCTAAAATCGCTTCAGGGTAGAGCTGAGTTTGTAGTGGTAGATGCTGGTGGCTTCGACTCCGAAATTCAGCGACAAGCGATGCTGATGGCTGACGTTATCATTATCCCGCTGCGTCCTAAGCGTCGTGATTTGAAATCTTTACGTGACATCGATCCTATTATCGACAATGTTCGCAATGTAAACGATAAAGTGAAGGTCCGCGCGGTCATGAACCAGTGCCCGGCTTTGCCATCACAAGTGTCTCGCATTCTGGCGGCTAAAGAGATTGTCGAGACGTTTGGCATCGAGTCTGCGCCAGTCAATCTATATAACCGCAACGTCTACGATGATGCGGAAGAGTCTGGTCGTTCTATCTTCGAAATGACCGGTAGCGAGCGCGACAAAAAGGCGGAAGCCGAGTTTGAAGAATTTGTAGATTATCTGTTGAGTCTGGAGGAAGAAGAATAATGTCCATGAAAATGGGTGACCTAGCAAAGCGCAAAGAGCCTGATGCACCGGCTAAGAACACAACTCCTTTGCGCCAACCAGTCAGACCACAGGGACGCCCGACTCGTGGCAAAGAGAAAATTAAAAGCCGCACAATGTCACTGGAAGACGAATACTTCGAACTGCTGGAGATGATGAAGTTCATCCCTCGCTTCGAGAAATTCACCCGTTCTGACGTGATTCGCGCAGCCATTTTCCATCTGGCAGAGAAGTCACCGCAGGAAATCGAGGACATCGTGAAACTTAACGAGGCAATCACAGCTGCCGATGTCACGATGCGTACCGATGAAATTAAACGAGAGTTGATGAAGAAAGGTTGATAAGAGAAGGCGTGATTAGACGCCTTCTCTTAAAAGGTATATTTATGCTTTACAAATATGTTGGAAGTAGCGTCCCGGAAGACACAATAAAGTATTTAAAGTATTACTTAGAAGATGGGAAAATTCGAGCAACTCGTCCGAATGATTTCAACGATCCTGCCGAGTTTAAAGTTAATTTTGATTATGATGCTGATATAGACGCCATTAAGAAAAGATTTTTTGAGCTTTGGCCTAATCATCACAATGATGAATTTGAACGCTGGTTATTGAGTCAAACAGAACATAGTCGCAGTTTTGATAACTATATGATTAGAACAACTTTTCTGCAGTGTCGGGGAGTTATTTGTTTGACAAAAAGACCAGATAATTATCTTATGTGGTCGCATTATGCGCATTCTCACTCTGGTTTTTGCATCGGATTTGATGATGGTTTTATAAATGCGTTTGATGATGGTTTTTTTGTTCGCGGTGAGGTCAAATATTCCTCTGATGTTCCGGTTGTAAATTTTTTTACCGACTCAGATAAAGAGATTGCAGCGGCTCTTTGCCTAAATAAAAGCGATGTCTGGGAATATGAAGAGGAGGTTAGAATCGTAACCGAGAATTGTGGCGTGAAATTATTTGATAAATCCTTAATTAAGGAAATAACAATAGGTTGTAAGGCTAGCAGTCAACTTCAAAATTATGTTCATCAACTATTTGATTCAGGTATCGAAATCTACAAAATGAAGTGCCCTCCAGGATCGTATAAGCTGGAAAAAATAAGATTAGAGAAAGATACTGATTTTCTTGGATACTAGTATTGGTAGTATCAACAATTATGACCTGCTTCTGTATATAATAAGTAAATTAGTATTTATATATATACAGAAGCAGGTCTTTTAAAGACACCCACCAGAACAAGTCCCTTCCGTTTCCACTTCCAAAAACTGCCACCAGTCGCTATCATCCGCTCATTGTGATAAGTAAGTAACTACCTACCAGGTGAGCCACATGAGCCAAATCTTTTTCGATACCATCGACAACGACCAGTACGACTTCATGACAGAGTGGAATACCGCTGTTATGGACAAGTGGGTTGCTGAAAACATTGGTTTGTCGCGCTGCAAAGACGAGGCTGAACTGTTTGAGACGAAGTGGTTTGATTACCGCGATATGCATCCTCTCATGGCCACCTGTCTGTTTACGGAGGCATACAAACGTCAGTACTCAAATATCATGCTGACGCACGGTCGTGAACACTTTGAAACAGCTCCGTTCACCACCGGGTTAAAACGCTTGCCTTATCAGGAGTTGTCGACTGCTAATAAAACGTCGCTATGGAAAGCACGCCAGTTTGCGGATCGCTATTGCTGCTCATACGACTACTTTATCTCCACTGTTCTTTCCGCAGCTGCACGACGTCTGTGGGACAAGCTGCCTCGCCCACAGCATTTGTGGCAGCCAGAACTGATTGAGATATTTGAAGAGAAATTAGCCAGACGCGCAACAACCCGTCTGGATGACTCTCTGGTTAGCTTTAAGCATATGGGAGACATGCAGTTCAACCCGATTCAGGAAAGCTATTTTGAGTGGATTCTGGAGCGTTTGCGCACCATCCCTCGCAGTAAGCGCATACGCGCAATTTTCTCCGCTATCTGGCTAATGGAAATCGTTCCAGAGCGCCTTATTTCCGCCCACTTTCCAGAAGAACTGGAAGAAGCACGGCGGTTTATTGATCCCCTATCTAATTAACTAATACTAGAAAACAATTTGTTTAAAAAACAAAGGAAAGCACATGACCGAACTTTGCCATACAGGACGCGGGCTGTCCGAAGAGTTTGATGAAGATTTCCAGAACAGACTGACGGCATATTTTTGTCGTGATCACGAGTTTCTTACTCGTGCGGGAGATCTGGTTGTGCCTAGCCAATTTGCCAATGCGGCCAATGCCATATTGGTTAATATGGTTTCGGGCTATTACCGTATGTACAAGAGCGCGCCCTCTTCATCTGCAATTCTGGATATGCTTAAGCGTGCGAAACGCGATAAGACTATCCGTGAGGAACTATTCGCCGATGTTGTTGCTGCGTTTAAGCGCATCCTTGCAGAAAAATTGTCCGATACCTCGTACATGGTTGACCAGGTATCAACCTTCGCAAAAAGCGTAGCGTTTGATGATGCTCTGATTAAGGCTGCTGAACTGAAAGAGAAAGGCGACTTTCAGGGGGCGATGGCAATCATGGCCAAGGTTCAGCAGATTGGATCGAACGAAGCGACCGGAATCTATGACTACTACACCTCCGCAAGTGAGCGATTGAAAGCGCGTGAATATGAGGCTTCAGAGGAGTATGTACCAAACAGTATTACAACTGGACTCCCTCTTCTCGATAGGTTGCTGTACCAAAAAGGCTGGGCAAAGCGCGAAATGGTGCTCTTCATGGGGTTCGCTAAATCCGGTAAATCGACCGCAATGGGTGAGTTTTCCATAAACGCAACGCTTGCTGGCTACAATGTTCTGTATCTCTCGCTGGAGGTTCACACCACCATTTTATCCGACCGTTTTGATGCAAGATTGTCGGAGACGGAAATGTCCAAGCTGGTGGAACGGCGCGATGAGGTTCATCGTAAGTTGGCAGAGTTGGGAGCCACGAAGGGGATTGGTAGTTTGTGGGTTGTTGAGCGTCCGTCAGGAAGTATGTCACCGGCAGACCTGGATCGTATGCTTAACAGCATGAAAGCCAATGGCATGGTGCCTGACATGGTTGTTGTCGACTACGCAGATTTGATGCGTGCCAGTTATGACCTTCGTGATGATCGCGCCAACATTCGTAGTATCTACACCGATTTACGTGCTCTTTATGACAAGCATAACGTTGCTGGTATCACGGCGTCACAAACAAACCGTGAAGGTGGCGCGTCAGAAGTTGCCACAATGATGCACGCTGCCGACAACATCGAAAAAGTACGTATTGCTGACCTGGTAATAACGATCAACAAAACCGAAGAAGAAGAAGCGAAAGGAGAGGCTCGTCTCTACTTTGCTGGTTCGCGTAACCAGCAGGGAGGGATCAGCATTCGCGTTAAACAAAACCTCGAACAAATGCGCTTCATTGAGCGAATCTTAGACGTTACCTAAAAAATAAGCGTGGAGAACACCTCCACGCTTGATTCATTGGTGAAACAACTTTTCTTTTGCCAAACCACAAAAGAAAAACACATGAGCCTTTATGTTATATCAACATTTAGGTTGGTCACAATATTGCCTGTTAAAAGTGGAATTATCGTGAGCGAGCTGAAAGAGCTAATTACCGAATTAGATTTTGAACAATGGTTGGATACTGAAGGTATCGTTTATCGACGTGGAGGCGTGAGTACTCGCGGTCGTGAAGTGAATATCAAGGAGTGTCCGGTATGCGGCAGCTCCAACTGGAAGGTATATTTCAATCTGACCAGTGGCGTCGGTAAATGCTTCGCTGGTGATCATCCCGAAGAGATTCAGTTCAATAAGCTGGTCTTCCTCAAGCACTACAGCGGTAAATCACGACGACAGTTCGAGGAATATGTGCAGAACGCTCTTCTTTCCCAGGGGTGGGCACCAAAGAAAGAAGAGATAGTGCTTGCAAGCACAGTCGAGTTAGAGGGACCAGTTGCACTCCCTCGTCATTACGATCTTCCTATAGATGGCCATCTTCCAGACTATCTGGTTGAACGAAATATATCGCCTGAAATGGCAAAGTATTTTGACCTACGATACTGCGTCGAAGGCAAGCACGCTTATGTAGATCCGTATACAGATCAGGTTAAAGGACAGATTTTCGATATGCGAATACTGATACCGGTTTACGATCTGGATGGGGTAATGAAGACATTTCAAGGACGAGACATTACCGGTACAGCAGAACGCCGCTACCTCTTCCCTATGCAGCTGCCGGCGTCGGGTAAGTTTCTCTACAACGGCCACAACGCAGTCGGGAAACAAACAGTCGTTGTGTGTGAAGGGGCATTTGACGTAATGGGCGTGAAGCGAGCCATCTTCGACGAAAAGACGCTGAGGGATTATGTAGAGCCAATTGGCACGTTCGGGATGCACTTGTCCGGAAATATGAATGAGGACGCTGAAGATCAGTTGGGCGCGTTCCTGACGCTCAAGGCGCGTGGATTACGCAACGTCATCATGATGTGGGATAGCGAGAAGCAAGCGATCCGCAACACCATGTCGGCGGCCAAACGCCTCACCAGCATCGGACTAAATGTCAAAGTGGCCTGTCTGGGCGAAGAAGGTCTCGACCCCGGCGACGCGACGCCAGAGCAGATCCTCAAAGCCTATTATCGTGCCAAGCCTTACTCCAAACAGCTGGAGTTAAAATGCAAAGTGCTCGGTATCAAGTCACTCGTGTAGTTTAAGTTGTGGGAGACAGACGGTTCAGGACAAACGCTGCGATATTATTTAGTGCTATATTTAGCAAACTTGCATCATATGTTTGGTCGTTATCCTTAGGTTTAAAATTGCTGATACTGACTGTCTCACTGTGCTCATTTTCATAGAAACGTTTACTGCTTGAATCTAGGCGTTTGAGGACGTAAATTTGCCCAAATTCAATCCACTCACCTTCACCATTGAGTCCGCTCCCTGTTTTGACTGAGATGAAGTACTTTGCCAGCTTGGTTGTAATGCAGTCTTCATTTTTTTCTATGCAAACCTTAATGCCGGCGGCTTTCAAACTACGATAAATGCTGTTTGGATATGCCCCACTATAGATTTCGCTGCTTTCAATGATAATGACGTCGTATTCTTCCTTTGGCTCAATAGATAAAGCTTCAGGCTCCAAATCATCCTTGTGAAAAATAAATCCTAAAAGACGCTCAAGTTCATCTGTTAATTTGAACATGGGGTTCGCTTGGATCTCGCCAGCCCTGTCTTCGTAGACGAGACCCGAGGTTATGAGCTTATTTAGCGATCTCAGAGCCATTCCACTTTTTTGTGATGTGAGGCTAACTTGGGCTAATACAGTTGATTTATAGCCTTTTATTGGCGAGCTTGTTGTGATGTAAAGTTTGCGCGCATATTCAATATCAAAGCAGGTTAACCCACTCAGTATGTGGATAAAAAATAGTTTTTCATCGTCGTTAAGGCTGCTGCGGGCTAGGCTTACCGTCAAGCGAATGTAGTATTCTGTTTTCTTGTCTTCATCATCAAGCACGAGCTTTTTGACTAACGCCGAAAAGTGTTCTCTTGAGATATCGACCTCATCGTCGCAAATTTCACCAATGCCCATAATGTAACGGTTGAATCGATCACGACAAGTCGTCGCATTTATCTCTGAGAACAACGTGAACATTTTTTCCGCTGCCTCAATATGAGGTCCAACAAGCGGTATAGATTTGGCAAACGCCAAACCAGTTTCTTTCAATACCTTCCTGTGTTGCATCACGTTTTTGGACAACGTTGTCATAGACCTAAGCCTTGTGTGTTTAACGTATTAGTTAAGTGAAATCATATAGAAGTGACCTGACAGCTACAACTGGACAAGATTAAGAGCATTTTTTATAAACGAAAATAAACGCCTACATTGATAAGTAGATACATACTTATATTTCTGTAAGAATATGCTCGACGAAGGAATTGAGGAACCTTTATGAAAGCAGATATTCAGAAGTCCGTTACCGAAATCATCGACAAATCAGGCGTAGAAATTGATACAGAAGAGCGCCAGAAGATTATCGATGAGGCGATCCAGACTGCGCTGGAGCACATCGCCACGTCTGTGAGCACCGCACCTCTTTCGGAAGGCTCGAAATACATGCGGGTCTGGGTTCGTTTTGGGGAGTCCCCGGAGCTGCCTGGTGTTAAACAGAAACGCGCGGCACTCGTGGCGTTCACTCGCAAAATGAAGGACGCAACGGTCGAAGTACGCGCCGGTGCATGGTACGACGGTCGCGTTGTCTACACCAATCAGGCAGTGTGCGATGAAGGTGAACGGTTTGAGGAAATTGTCGACGCGACTCTTCGCGCGATCAAAGGCAGGGCTGGCGTAGAGGATGATCCTTCTATCGCGGCGTTCCTGAGCATTGTCGAACTGCCTGAAGTTACCGAACGCGTTACAGATCTGACAACCCCACCTGGTTTGCTGGAGTTGGTGGTCAGTGGCGATACCAAAAAAGCCGTTGAGCGCATTCGTGAGGTGGAATACGGCATCATCTGCGATATGTGCCGCAGCGACTTAGACCTGGTGCGCATCATTGTCGACGCGGGTCAGACATGTGACGGTGTGCTCGCCAGTTTTGCAGGGCAGGTGGCACGCCTGGCCAACGAGCTGCCGATGATTAAACAGGAGGCAAAATCCTACGCCGTCCACCATGCCAACGATTTACTGGAACCATACCGGTTCGAAGCCGCTCAGGACAAAATGACTGGCTGGGCTACCTGGTAAGCCTTGATAAACCATTTAGCCCCCTGGTGGGGCTTTTTTAAACTGCGCTCAATAAGTAAGTACACGACTACGGTTAGAAGCATGTCCACAAAAACAGATTTGTCGAAAATCCCGTCTATCTCCGGAAACAACGGTTATTCGCTGCGCTGTCAGGAAGTGAAGATCAACGGCCATGAGGCCCATTGCAGCTATACAGTCTGCCAGCACACCATCCTCGCCTACAAAGAGAAGCGTCTCCCAGCGACATCGTTCCAGTCCTGCGCTGCGGCCATTGCTGCTGGAAAATGCCAGGCGCTGAAGATGATGGTCGAAGAGATCCGCAAAGGCGAACAGCTCTACTTCATCGATATGGCTACGCTTATCAAAGAAGTGGAAGAGCAAAACGACCACGCCAGAACGCTTACCCGGAAGCGCAACACCATGACGATTCAACGCACGAAGAAAACAGAACCAGCCAAACCCGAAACCACGTCCACCGATTCACTGGCGCCTGTCACTGACGTGTACGCGGCACTCATTGAAGAAGCAACCAAAGAAAACACATGAAAACTCCCGAGCGACCGATGGAGGTTAAACACTAATGGAAAAACTGATCGCCCTAAAGCACAAGCTGGATGCCATAAAAACGATGGGAACCAACGCCAAAAAAGAGGCGCTGGCCAACCTTGATGAATTTGAGCAGAGCATGGTCTCGCTAATGCTCAACCCATTCATTCGATTCGGTGTGAAGAAGTACAAAGTGGTCGAGCCACTCGATACTTCCGTACCCATCGACCAGAAGGTAGTCGAGCTGCTGGAGAAGCTGGCGGCGCGCGAACTGACCGGGAACGCGGCCATTACTGCTGTTGAGTCTATCGTGGCGTCAATGTGCGCCGATGGGCAGGACGTGTTCCGTCGTTTCCTCTTAAAAGACCCGAAAGCAGGTGTTGGGATTAGCCTATGCAACAAGGTTTTTGAAAATCCCATTCCGAAATTCGAGGTGCAGCTGGCGTCACCGTATAAAGAAAAAGGCGACAAATACCCCTTCAAGCCAAATCCTAAAGCAAAATGGCCGATGATTGGCAGTCTTAAGCTCGATGGTTTGCGAGTAATTTGCGAGGTTATTGTTGACGAGGAAGAGGTTAACTTCCTTTCTCGTACTGGTAATCCAATCACGTCTCTCGATCACCTAAAGCCAGCAATGCTCGAATTAGGCAAACTTTCAGGCCACAAACACATCTTCTTCGATGGTGAAGGAACAGCCGGTTCATTTAACCAGTCCGTATCTGCATTGCGCAAAAAGAACGTGCAGGCAATTGGCGCTATTTATCATGTTTTCGACTTCTTCCTACCGGAATGGCGGGCACAGGCTAAATCCAAAGAGTATGCAAAGACAGGTATGAAGCTGAAAGAGCGCCTGGCTATGCTGGTGGCGTTGTTTAAAAACGATCGCAGTGAAGGCTACGCACAAGACATTCACCTGCATCCGTTCTATATCATCCATAGCCACGAAGATTTCATCGAACGCTTCATGAAACGCCTGGACGATAACGAAGAAGGGGAGATGGGCAAAGATCCGAACTCTGTTTACGAGTTTAAACGTACCCGCAGCTGGTGGAAGTTAAAAGACGAAGATTCAGAAGATGGTGAAATTATCGACTTTGAGCCGGGCGACCCGGACTCTGGTTTTGCCAACACGCTTGGAAAAATTGTTATTCGCCTTGAAAACGGTGTGATTGTTCGTGCGAGCGGCATTAAGCATAAATATCTGGACGAGATCTGGAACAACAAAGAGAAGTACCGTGGTCGTATTGTCGAGGTTCATTGTCACGAGAAAACACCGGATGGCAGCTTACGCCACCCCCGACTGAAATGGCCGCGTTGCTTACGCGATACAGAAGATCGAATCGGAGATAAAGAATGATGCTCGGCTGGATGATTGCATTTTTAGCAGTTGGTTTTTTCATAGGTATTGTGGTGATGTCCAGTTGCATCAATGACTACATTAAAAGCGGTGTTATAGAAAGACGCGGTCGTATTTATCGCATTGTAGAAATAACCAACACCCTGAAGGAGATTAAGGATGATCGTATTAAGTAAACGGGAGAAGGAAACGCTTCATGAAATCAGTAAGTGGCCGGAGTTCCCTGAGTACTGGAAGCCTAAAACGCGAGCTAAGTTAGAGCGTTTAGGGTTGGTTGCAAACGTTTCTGAAACGTGGTGTTCGGCCAACTACCAGTTAACTGATAAAGGGAAAGTATTGCTACAGCAATTAGTAGAATCAGGAGTGTTAAAATGATTCCATACATCTCATTAGCTTTTATGGGTGGCTTCCTTATCGGCTTCGGCATCTGTCGTGATTTAATTAAGCAGGAACTTAAAACCAAAACACTGTGCATCGGAAAGCGTGTGTATCGGGTAGTTCATGAAACAAAGGTGAAAAAATGAGCAATTTAACTTCTTGGGAATGGTGGTTGGCCACCTATTTCTTAGCGGCCGGAGTCGCATTCGCCTTTTACGTAGGTCAGTTAGTCGTAAAACTGTTGCTGATTAAATTTGCTAGTCATAAACGTATCGATGATGGTCTGTGGCGTCTTGGCACCCTGGTGGAAACTCGCTACGGGCAACTTAAGGAGAACGAAACCATTACTATCCAAGCGAAACGATTCACTGCCACCATCACAAGAACACCTAGTCGTAGAGTGGCCTTGATCAAAAAAGTCACAACCGAATAAAAACATATCGATAAGTATTTACTTACTTATCCTTTGTGTATAAGATGACTTTGTTTTCGTTGAGACGCGACTGTTTGAACTTAAATACAAGAGCAAACGAAGAAGTCTATCTGGCAGTAGCCTAATAAGCCAAACACCAGCGAGGTCAGTTTCCAGCCTCGTTACCGAAATGGGACACACTGAGCGAGTGTGATTGCAGAACGCAGGAGGGAACATTCATGTTCCCTCCGATGAAGTAACAGAATGGGCGGTTGGTATATTTTCAACTCCATATGACTCCCGGATTCTTAGCCACTGACCGCCCATCCTGTTACGTCATTTTGTTCAATTATGTCGTTTATACTGGGTTAAAAAGCGGCGACGTAGCCCGGCTGGTATGGTTAGCCAGCACACAACGTTGAGGCCATTACATTTTTATCAATTCTAAGGTTCTATTCACAGAGATACCGGCGAGCGTTGATATGTAACATGTTGGGCAAACATTCAATCGGAGTAGTGGCCTCAACGTTGTGAAGACGGGATTGTTGTGTAGGTTTAACCACTGTTGCCATTGGTGCCTGTTTTCACAACAAATGATTCCATACATCACATTGTATAAATTACAAAGTAGGTGCTGTCCTCAGAAACATCATCTACTTAAAGATTTTGCCTTCTACTATTGAGCGAAGTCGAAAGCGTCTGGCACTAACGAAAAGTGCAAGTAGCGGTGCGTTTCCTGGCAGAAACTAAACCGTCGCGATTGGCACTGTTGAGTAATAAATACTGGCAGTGCTGAATTGATGGTGTAGCTCAGCGGTAGAGCAGTTGGCTGTTAACCAACTGGTCGGTGGTTCGAATCCACCCACCATCGCCAATTTAGGGGTTTGAGGGCCAATGATGCAAAAAACCACGCTAAGAGGTTAGTTCATTGTTTATATTGAGATTGTTAGGTACTGCGTTTGCAGCCACTTCAGTCGTCATGGGGGGAGGGACAATGGAACGCAACACCAAGTAGATTGATGGCATAAAGTTCCTTCAATTCCGATCTGCTCTCCCGCTTTCATTTTCTGCTGCAGATCACTTTTGTTGCCATTCCTTTACAACAGCTTCCCAATCGACAGTTCTCTCGACCAACTTCCCATCCGCATACTTTCTTGTCCAAACATCCCAGAAGTCAGGGTCATCAGAATGAGGTTGCTGCTCTTTCGTCAAATTTTTCATTTTAACTAGGACAGGAAGTTCAGATGCCCAGCCCATCAGTATTGCATGTTGGGATGGTAATGAAGGTAGTTCACGGAGTAATCCTCGCAAATTATCAGGTACCATTTTATGAACTTGCTCCTGATCTTTGTCGTTACTAATTCGATGCAAAAGAAAAGTATTACATTGAGACAAAACCGTAGGTGATAACTCTGATGGTCGTTGTGAGGAAATCACCATACCAAGACCAAACTTTCTGCCTTCTCGTGCGATTTTCTCAAACACTTGGCAGCAAACGGCTGCGACATCCTGATTTTCAGAGTCATCACGATACCGTTTAATAAATGTATGTGCTTCTTCAGCGACAAGTACCGTAGGTAAAGATTTATTATATAGCCGCCTATAACGTTGCAATGATTCAAACACAATCCTTGAAATAACAGCTGTCACAAGATGAGTAATTTCTGTTGGTACTAAAGAAAGATCAATAATTGAAACACAGCTATCATCATCGCCGGTTCCATCCTTTCCAATATAAGTTTCTAACCAATTGGCTAAGGAAGGTGCGAATAAGCAGGTCATTTCTTCCCAAGCTGACTCGCTGATTAA
>ERZ772884.997-NODE-997-length-19404-cov-6.221303_pt1 | contig 19404 bp, 16 predicted proteins | sample MGYA00580574_ERZ772884 | MGnify/ENA primary metagenome ERZ772884 (study PRJEB29015, sample SAMEA2737690) | human gut metagenome | biome: human gut; feature: human-associated habitat; material: faeces | place: China | collected 2012 ... | reverse complement strand
CCTCGTAGTGCATATTGGTCTTTAGGTTATTGTACTACAGAAGGGGAGAAAATCAATGTTTTATACAAAAAAAGACATAACCCGTTGGCAGATTATGTCTCTGAATCTATTTTGTGCATTCAATACGTTTTCCATCTGCAAAAATGATATCCTTATGGATTCTTTCTTTTCGCATCAGAAAATAATTGTTTATGATTTCTTTTAAATCTTCTTTTTTGTTCATTTGAATCCTCCCTGTCAATGTGTCAGTTTGTGGCTTTTTGTTTTCTCTATTGCTTCAGAGATTGTTTCTGTATCTTCCATGGCGATGGATAACTTCTTTCCATCGTAATGGAAGATATCAAAAGACAAGAGCTCGTCTGCTGAGCATTCCCGCATATTTACATCGTGGACCATCTGCTTCAAGTCTTCAGGCGGCATACCAATACTTTCTTTCACAACGATAAGTTCATGGGTAGAACTAGGCAGCACATAAAACGGTTCGCCGAGTTCTTTAAAGATATCCTGGAAAAGTTGTGGGCAGACCATGGCATTGGCACCATTCACCCGGTCTTCGTTAGTGATGACATACATTTCCTTTCCCTCGTCCTTGCGGATATCAGGCAGCATATCTTTGGGAACGCCTGCCTGTGTCAGACCTTCAAGTATCAAGTCTCTCATGTCCTGCATCGTGAAACTTTGATTTGCAGTATTTTTGTATGCCTGTGCCATGATTTCACTTTGTGTCATCTGGAACAGGGACATATTGTCTTTTGTAACGATAAAAGAGACTATCTCGTCATCACTAGGTGCATGGATTTTGCAACGTGCAATGGCGCTGATATCTCCGATAACAGAATCATGCACGGCTGTTTCTAGCAATGCACTGTTGACAGGAGTGTTTATCAGTTGGACAAACAGGCCTTCTTTGAAGTCTTCTTTTGTTTGTGGTGATGTCAAGAGTACCCTGCGTTCCCGCGTCAGGTCCTGAGCGATATATTCTGCCACTTCAGACATGCTTGTTCCTTCATCCAGCATATGTTTGTAGTCATTTGGGCATATGATGGTGGAGGCATTATCTCCTTCAAAAGAGCAGGAGAAGCCAAATTTTACACCACCCACTTTGACCTGTGAAGTTGGTTCAACCTTCCAGCGGGAGCCAAGATTGTTTTGCAGTTCTTTTTGTAATTCATCTATTTGTTCTTTGTTCATAAAATATCATCTCCTTGTATATTTCTTTATGTAAAATAAGAGTTTGTTTTTTATGTCTGGCAGATATCTGGCTGCCTGTTCTTTTATCATACGGTTTAGATATGCGGTAGTTGTCTGCTCATCCTGTATTGGTTTTAGTGCTGGGATGGAAAATGGCTCCGTGCCTTCCAGTTCCATGGCTTCAGCGTTGTATCTCTGGACTTTTCTGGACTGCGCATCCAGGACAGGTTCCTTAAAATAAGAACATTTTTTAAATCGGCTGTAGAAAAAATCTGCGGATATCAGGATGACTTCATCCATCTGGACCAGTTTTGCCAGGTCGGATGGTTCCAGAATATTTTTCTCCCGGTATGAGATGCTGACGCTGCGGTGCGTCCCGGAGCCTGACCATGTGGTCTCCCGGTCCTTGTATTTGCCGGCCATGGAGCAGATAGTTTTTGCGGTATCCTGACTTCGGCAGTCAAGGCATACCAGGTAGGCACAGTTGGATACCATGCTCTGAATGTCACTTTTGGAATAGGCATTTTCCAGTGCTTCAAAACTCTGCGTGACTAAAATAAGTGTGATATTTCGACTCCTTCCAGTAAGCAGGATATTGTTATGTAAACCTGGAATTGGGCCGCGAGAGCATAATCTTGCTAATTCATCAATACAGACGATGACGGGAGCACTTCCTTCAGGCCTTTTGGTCAGGGAAGAAAAGACCTGGGCGATAATCAGGTTGATTACGTTGTAATACGCTTCCAGTTTTTCCTCCCGGATGGACAGAAAAACTGCTTTTCCTTCTTCAAGCATGGTCGGATTTGCCTGGCGGGGATTGGATTCAAAGGAATACTGGATGGAGCTGTCAATAAAAACTTTAAGTGCCTCATGCTCCTGCGCAACGATTCCTCCTAAAGTCTCCTCTGCAAGGTTGTGAAAGGAAGAAAGAAATTTGATTTCGGTGGCTTTTGGTGTGGCATGGTTTATGAGTTCTTCCACCAGTTCTTTTGTGTCCCGGGCCAGTATCTCATTAATGAGTTCTGAGAGATTGTGAATTCCTTTTTGTTTGTAAAGTCCGATGAGTTCCCCAACCAGAAGGCTTTTTGCCGAGTTTTTCCAGAAGGAATCCGTTTCCTTTGCAGAAACCGGTATCAGACTATTTGCGATGTCTGTCATGCATTCGCAGATATCCTGGTCCTGTACATCCACTTTGCTGTTTAAGGTATAGAGGGCATCCCATCCATAGCGGTTTCTGTCCTGAAAGTTGATGACAACAACATCCTCATCGTCAAGGCGGCGGCTCTTCCAGGATAATTCGCCTTTTATATCAATACAGAACATTCCGATGCCCTTTGTGGATAAAAGTGTTGGGATGATGATAGAGGAGGATTTTCCGCTTCCTGACCCGCCAATCACCAGAAAATGGCCGTCAATATAGTGGCTTTTATCCATGGGCTTGCATATATAGCGGGTCTTTTTCTGGAAATAGCCTTCTTCGGTTTTTCCGATAACAACACCCTGCGGAGTGTCAAATAACAGTTTCCCGTTTATCCGTGGATACATTGCCTGCTGTTTTAACGGGCTGGTGTATTCACTGGGGCGGTCGTGGAATACATCTTCTATGGAAAAATCCTGTTTTCCTGCGGCAGCCTGTCTCTGGTTTTCTGACCAGACATAGATGCTTGGAAGAAAGGACAGGATAAAAAGAATCAGGTACGAGACATCACCATGCAGCACTTTCCGGAAAAACAGTATCAGGCCATATAATGCAAATGGCTGCAGCCAGATACCGCTTGCAAAGATGCGGTTTATCCATTTCCATAAGTCAGGTTTCATTGGATAGTACCTTCTTTGCCATCATCCGGCCGGGAAGTTTTATAAATCCCTGGTTTTTAAGAAAATTCTTTTCCTGGCGGGAGGTATTGATATAGATGGTGTCATATCCGCGTTTCCTTGCAATGGATTCAATGGATTCTATCAGGGATTCTTTTTCTCCGTGTGGCTGGATATCGTGGATAAACAGGACTCTTTTTCCGTCTATGACTGGAAAATTGATGACTGCGGATGCGAGCGGGTCCGGGCTGCCATCGTGGACCAGACTGAGAAATATATAATCGTCCCGGATATTTTCTCCGGCATAAGCAGAGCCTTTATAGGTAAGCAGGAGGCGCAGGCGGCTTTCGGCCTGTGCTCCCGCAGGGTTGTTTCCGTTCATGTTCTTCATCTCCTTGTATAAGATTAGGTAAGTGATTTCCTTACCATTATTAATATGAAAAATAAATACTGGCATAAAAATCGGGTGGCAGGATTTTATCTTCGGGTTGGTATGACATATTAAAAAAAAAGAGGTGAAGTTTATGGCGATTTTTCAATGCCAGATACAGGTAATCAAAAGGTCGGAAGGGCGCAGAGTTGTGGCTGCCGCGGCTTACCGTTCGGCCAGTAAGTTACAGAACAGATATACAGGAAATGTGGAAGATTACTCAAAAAAGAAATGGTTAAAATATAGTGAAATCATCCTTCCGGAGAATGCACCGAAAAAATTTCAGGACAGGGAGACTTTGTGGAATTCTGTTGAAGAAGTAGAAAAAGGAAGCCGGGCCCGCCTTGCCAGAGAGATTGTAATTGCGCTGCCGAGCGAATTGTCAATGGAGGAAAATATCAGGCTGGTACAGGAATATGTCCGGGATGCGTTTGTCTCGGATGGGATGATTGCTGATATCAACCTCCATAATCCGCCCGTAAAGAATGAGAAGGGGATTCCGGTAGATGAGCATGACCGTCCGGTAACGGATGAGAAAGACATGATTTTTCGAAACCCGCATGCACATATCCTTCTGACCGTGAGGCCGCTTGATAAGAATGGAGACTGGCAGGCAAAAACACAGAAGGAGTATGTTTGTAAGAGGGGAGAGGAAATGAAGGCTTTTACAGCGGAGGAATTCGTACAGGCGAAGACAGAGGGATGGGAGAAGCAGTATCAGTACTATAAGGGACATCAGAAGATTTGGCTGACACCATCAGAGGCTTATATGGAAAATCTGGTCCGGGTATCAAAAAATCCGCGGTCAACTCCGTATGGGAGAAGGAATGAGAGGATAGAGTTCTGGAATTCAAAAGATGCCGTGTTTGTATACCGTAAATCGTGGGAAGAACATGTGAACAAAGCACTGGAACGGGCAGGAAGACAGGAACGTGTGGACTGCCGCTCGTATGAAGAAAGGGGAGAGGACACGATTTCAGAGATTCATCTTGGTCCGCATGCATCGAGAAGGAAAGATTCTGACCGCTACCAGATGAATGAGGATATCAAATCTTTGAATGAAACAAACAGGCATATCCGGAAGATTCTGGATGACCTGGAGGAGCAGATACGGGAAAAGAACCGTGCAGTTTATGAGAAGGTGGCAGAGCATCTTGGAAAACTGCGGGGGGAAATCATAACAGCCAGATACCATCTGGAGAACCTTGAAAAGCGGCGGGATGTCCTGGAAAAAGAGATACAGCCCTTGAAAGATTCCGTGGTGCACATCCGGAATGTGCAGAAGACTATCCGGGAGAAGGACCGTCAGGCAGAACAGAAAACTGCCAGACTTAGGAAAGAACTGGGAGGGGAGTTTCCGGTATGGAGCAGCCGCCCGGCGGAGATTCAGGCAGAGATAGAATCCGAACAGGAAGGCATCCGCTTCCGGGAGGAACGCCTTGTACGGATTCTGGCGGAGGAGGGATTTGCTGACATCAGGGATTATGAGCAGAAGGCAGCGTCACTGGCACAGATGGAGAAGGAGGCAGAGATGCTGGAACAGAAGATTTCCCTGTATGAGAAAAAGATACAGGACTATACAGAACGTTATGAGTCACTATGCGGAAGGCTGCAGGAGGAAGATATCCATTCGTCAGAGTTTAAGGAGCGCAGGGAGCGGTGGTCATCCGCGTATGAACAGAAGGCATCTGACAGTATCCAAAAGCACAGGCATTTCAGACCGGAGGCATTCCGGAGGGCAGTGCACAAGACAGACTATGCCCTGAGCCATGCAGTTTATCTTGCAGGAAGGACGGAGTATCTGGTGAGCAGGATGCAGAAGATGGCGGATGAGATGAGCGGGAATGACCGGCAGAGGAGCCCGTGACAGGGAGAAGAGCAGGGGCAGGTGATTATCTCCCGGATGTTTTTACCGTATAAGGCTCATAACCTTTCATATACCAATAACCTTCCAGGTGAAAGCCAATATTCTTACATTGCTACATATCCCTGTTTGTAAGATGTAAGGGATTTAATGGATATATTATTGTATAATATGTATAAAAACGTAGATTGTAATATGCTTATGTTGTATAAAATAAATAAAAATATATAGTATATTATCATATCTTACAATTTACAAAAAAATATCGGTTTTCTATAGCAGTAATGTGAAGACAATATATTTTTATTTTTTTAATAAAATATGTGTATATAAGGTAAGTTTTTGCGTGTAAACTGTGTAAATTGTAAGATTTGCCTGTTTACTGGCTAAATTATAATGTATTGGCCCATATAAGAGTGCCTTTTACGATGTAAAGAATGTAAATTGTAAGGGCATGTGCTGTTCCCCGGCGGCATCCGTTCCGGCGCGGCCCGCTGAGGCGTCCTGCCTGACCAGTCCCCGCGCATCAGATGAGAAGTTTTTGGAAAAATTTGAAGATACAGGATTGAAAATCTGACCACATGTAGTACAATATGCGCAAAGGGAGGAAGGGAATATGAACAGGAGAAAATTAAAACAACGGATTTGCATTGCTCTGTCACTTGTGATGGTACTGCTGCTGGTTCTGGCGCTTCCGGTATCCGCAGCATCCAAATCCAAGAAAAAGCCGTCCACAGCTACTGTTACCAGTGTAAAATCAACGGCATATAATTCAGCAACAGTACGGTGGAAGAAAGCCAAATATGCGACATCATACCGCATTTATTATAAGCAGTTCGGTGCAAAAAAATGGATTAAACTGAAAGACGTGAATGCGAAAACGACCGGATATACACATAAATCTTCTAAGAAATATCCGCTGAAGGCCGGCAAGCGTTATGTCTATACTGTCAGGGCATATAATAAGTATGGAAAGAAATGGGGCAATTATAATAAGAATGGTAAGGTTGTTGTTATCAAGCGGAAAAAGACAGTATCACAGCCGAATGTAGTTTCTAAACCTGTTACATCAAAACCGACAGCTACACCGGTTCCAACCAAGAAGCCTCAGCCGACGGCGAAGCCGAAGCCTACCGCTACACTGGTTCCGACAGCTACACCGACACCAGAGCCTATTAAAGCAACACGTATAAGATTTAATCCTTATCCAGTTGGTGTAACTTTAACACGGCAGTATCCTACTTATAAATTGGAAGTTGAAGTGTTACCACATGAAGCAGAGTCAGTGGCTTATAAATTGACCAGTTCTGATACAAGTATTGCTACGGTGAGTGCAGATGGCACAGTTACGGGTACTGGTGATGGTACAGTTACAATTTCTGTCGAAGCACTTGATGGCTCATGCGAAGGTGACACTATCGTATTTGATGCAGATATGCTGCGAAAACCTTTTAAAAGAGAGGTTTCACTAGAGGGTGGAGATTCTAAAGGCGTTGAGATTGCAGATTATTCCGATTTGGATATTTCGGATTTTTCACAGGTCAAATTTAATTTTGATTCAGATGATAAAGAAGTTATTGGTGATACCTATATACACTGTGATTCAAAAAGATATGCATATTTTGGATTTACAGGATATCAGGCTGGAACTGTTACAGTAACGGCAACATATGGGGACCGGCTGCTTGGCACATACATAATCACAGTTACTTCCAGATGGGATAACTATTATGGCTATGAAGCGTGGCGGAAATCCATTCGCGAACAATTCTGGACAGATTCCATGAGTGTAAAAGAAAAACTGGATGCAGTACAAAATTATATAAAATATAAATTCGTGTATGGCAGTGAGGACGGAGGCTCTAATAAATATTGGGCTTATCAGATGATGAAATGTGACTGTTGGGGGGCTACAGAAATGATGGGAGATTTTGCGGCGGACCTTGGTTGCAAAGTGAAGTACTGTAATGGATATGGCGAATATGACGACTTCAGCACTGCAATTGGCACTGCTGGAGGACATCAATGGAATAAAATTCTTATTGATGGCGAATGGATAATTTATGATGCTACTCCGTATTATCATCCATCATCTAATTGATTAGTAATAAGAATTCCAGCAAATGAAAAGAACAGTACTTTGTTCAGATTTGGACAAGGTGCTGTTCTTGGTTCTGTGACTATTTTTTCATATTCAACCGTTCGGAAAGAATCTTCCGAATTTCATCTTCTGACAGACTATCTGCATCTGGTAAAATATTTTCAACCATCTTACCGATGGAAACAAAACGCTTTGTCTGATTCTTCTTTGCCAGAGCACGTTTACGGTTTTCTTCCAATTGCCTGCGATGCAGGGCCTGCTTTGCTTTTAGTTTCTCTAATTCTGCCAGTTCCTTTTCTATATCAGCCATTTACATGCACCTCCTTTTGGGGAGTGCCGATACATTTTCAGCCCGCTTTAAAGATGGTGTTTTTGTCAGTTTTTGTTCTACTTTGGAGATGATGTCATTGGAAGTATTGCGGATGATTTCCAGGCTGTTTTTCAGTTCTTGTGTATCTTTTCCACTGCTCCAGGTGGAGATATAACCGAAAGAATACTCACTGGTATCCATTCCAAAATACTGACAAACAACATATGCGATAGATTCTGCCTGAACCTCCCGGGTCTGAGAATCTCTCGGAGCATCCGGGATATCTGTATCATGGATAAGGGAGTGTGCCAGTTCGTGAACCAGTGTTTTTAAAGAATGCTTCTCGGGAAGGTTACTGTCCACAACGATTTCTTTTTTGGTCAGGTCATAGTATCCGTTTGCTTCGCCGGAGACAGGCTGGAAGTAGACCGGAACCGGGCTGATTTCAAGGAGTGCTTCTTTTAATTCGTTTTGTCTGCTGTCAAGGCTGCCTTTTAGTTCTGATGCAATCTCAGTCAGCGGTTCACCCTCAGTCTGCGAGATATCAAAAGTAACGCCTACCTTGTAGAACGGAATGACTTTTTCTACGATTTCTTTTTTCACTTTTCCGTTTGGTAAATATTCCGGTTTCCCTGTTTGAGGGTCTTTAACGTCCTGGAGTGCCTGTACCTTATGGAAAGAAGGGCAGATGATTCTGATTCCTTTTTCTCCTCTTTTAACGTTCCGATTGTTTTTCTTCCATGTGGTATAAGAAGCACAGAGGGTTGCGTCTGGCCTTTGTGTAGCAATAAGAAGCTGGTTATTCAACGAATAATCGTGGAGTTTTGACATCTGCGTAAGAAAGGATTTGTACCTGTCTCCCTGCATAAATTCCTGTATGGATTTTTCCAACTGTTCGGTAAGGTCCTTGAGGACCTCCTGCCTGTTTTTTGCTGCCTGCTGTTTTTCTGTTTTCTGCATAAAGTGTTCCTCCTTGGATTTGATATGGATTAATATGCTAAAAACAGGATGCTGATAAAAAACAGGAAGTGGAATTTTTTGCGAATTATTTTAAAGGGATATGGTTGAGGATAAGACAGGTGATTGTAGCATGTGTGAATCCGGAATCAATATATGGAAAGTATGAAGATAAATCACCTGTTTTGTTCTAAGATGTGTTATAATCATATTGTTGTCCAACCGAGACCCGGCAACGGGAGGAGGTGAGGTACCCATGGAAATTATTCTCTCTTTTCTTGTTTCCTGTGCGGCTGGTGTAGTCTGCCACTACATCATCAAATGGTTAGATGGAGACAAATAGGGACAACACTAGCCTAGTGGTTTTCCTGTCCACTATAAAAAGCAAGAAGAAGCCCTCAGTATTAGCGGTACTGAGGGCTTCATTCTTTTTGGTCCGCATGGACTTATTCTCTCTTTTGCCTACGGCAATTATAGCATATGCGAATCCGGAAATCAATATACCGAAATGCCGGAAATCTAAAATCTTTTCCATCACACATCGTGAAGTATCACAATATTTTAAATAAATTGTCTTTTGTTTTTAAAACGGTTCTGGGGTGACGGCTGGAGGGCGGCAGGGAGAGACACGGAGTGGTGACATTTACACCAACCTGGTGGTGTGTAAGCGCGCCCTTCATATTGGCTATTTTACTCCAAAATATAAATTATATCGTGTGTTCTATGACTTCAAGTGTTGGTATCAGGTAATTATCAGTATCTGTGGAAAAACGGATACAGTCTCCAATACCGATTTCTATCTTCCCGCTATCAGGGATTTCCATATCCTTCAATGCGCTGTATCGTGTATATTTCCATAAACCGTAAGAGCGTTCACCAAGATACAGGAACTTGGTTTCCTTATAGAGCAGATTTAAATTGCCTGTATTGGTTATCGTGACAGTATATGGTTCAACCGGAAGAAACTGTTTCTGTTTCGGGTCATATGTCATCAGTAAAAAGCGGACTGTCTTATTGATTATCTGTATTGCAGGAACCAGCCTGCAGAAGCATACAGCATTTGCTAACCATTCTGTAAAAGGTTCTTTAAAATCCCTGGCGGGAATCGTGACAGTGGCAGATTCTTTATCTTTGATTTCCTGCAGCCGTTGTTCATAAGTTCTTCCTGACAGGGCAATTTTTACAGGTCTCAGTTCCATCTGCCGGTATGTCTGGAATCTTGTTTCTGGCGGAGTTCCAACGTCTTCAAATTTCATCTGCAGATAATCATCATATGTTTTCTTATAATCAGAAACATTTGCAGATTTTGAAGAAGGAAACCGGAAATCCGGAAAGAATGTATGCATGATTTTGTGCAGTGTTTCAAGGGAGAGGGTCTCTAAACCATTAACAGCAGACAAGAGATATTCCCTTAATTCCCGGTAAGAAGAAACCGGATGCTGTGGGAGGGCTGCATTTCCTGAATCAGAACCCTCTATAAAATCATAGATGCTAAGGCCTTTTTCAACCGGGGAATCCGTATCAGGAATTCCGTTTCTCAAAACATTACTAATTTCCGGGAGCAGATTCTCATAATTGATTTTTGATTTTGCACCACGTGTCGGAGGTGTTACAGGTAAAGGGAGGTTTTCTGCTAGTCCTTTTGGGGTATGGAAAATCTCAAACGGCTCATCTGGTGTGCAGCGTACATTATCCAGGGCGAGGACTTTTTCAAATGATAATCCATCTGGAATCGTTTTGACACATGCATGCATGTATTCCCTCAGCCGTGCTGTATAAAGCGGGTTATTTTTATCCATCCACGGATAATCTGCATCAGAAGAAACTTTTATGATGACCCCTTTTCCTAATATCGGCAAATCGTGGATGGTGGTGGTCTCTCTTTCAGGTGGTGCTGTATGGATAATGATGGCATCTTCGGTATATTCTATGTCTCTTATCGGGGTGTCCGGGTAATATTCTTCTATATTCATTTCTTTATCCTTTCCTTTAAACGCTTATCAGATGATACCAGAAGGGACAGGTCATATAGCGACAGGTCCACCAGACTCGGGTGCAGTTCCCGTTCACAGTTTGCGTGTATCTTCTCAAGCAGTTCTTCTAATGAATATTGGTGTTCTGACGGGTTATCGTCTTGGTAGCAAATCTTGTAAATCTTGTAAATCCAATCCCTGTCTGTATCACAGATATCAACAGGGCTGACAGGGATGTAGCGTACCACACCAGCCTGGACAGGGATATGGCCGCTGTTGACAATACTTTTTGTTTTCGCATTGTTTCCGCGGAGAATGTGTTTTACCTCGGAAATGTGATTTTCGCAGCGTGCTGTGACAGATTTGCGTTCAAGTAAAAAATCCCCGGGATTCTCAGCAAAAATCTGCATGCATTCAGGACAGATATATTCATTCAGTGTGATATTTAAAAGAACGGAACGTTCTAAAAATGGAAGGTCTACAATATTCTTCCGTCTCCTTTTTCCGTGAATCCGGTAAGATGAAAAACCGCATTTGGGACAAGGGGCATGTGTACTGGTACTTTCCAGGTCCAGGGTCAGTGCTTCAGGAGAAGAAGATATCTCCTTTACCGTATATTCCTTTGGGAAAAATCCCCTGAAATCAAAAGAGTCCTGCATATGGGTCATCCTTTCATGATAGAAATAGTTTTATCTAATTATATCATGTATTATTACCAAACACTATACATGGGGAAATAAAAGGTGCAAAAAATCAAAATCTCACAAAAATCATGTTTAATTACCAAACATAAAATATAGCCTGCAGTCTAATCATTAAATTGGGCTGATTCCAGGGGAATATAACGGCATCAAAATAATTCGGCAAAATTTGCTTTCCCTTCAAAAGTGGTGTATATATAAGGCACAGGGAGATGAGAAACAAGAAAATCGAATGACAGACATTGACCTGCACATGAATAATAACCAAACAAAAAATGAGCTCGGATTTTCGTTGGTATTTATTTTAAGCATAATAATAAAAAATTGAAAAGGAGAGTTGTATATGAGCAATGAGATTTACGATAAAAACGGTAATGCGGCATCTGAGATGACTGCAAATACTGCTATAAAGAAACTAGAAAGGATTTCACCGCTAGAGAAATTGACAGCAAAGATAAAGGGGCCGGATGTTTTTGAAGAACAGTGGCTATATGAGGAAATCGGTGCTATAGAAAATGAGTTCCTGAGAAAAAGGGCAGAACATAAGTGCCAGGAACTTGCAATACAACTTGGCGGCAAGAAAGTGGAAAAGATGTTCACAGAGTATCTGGCAGCCTATTATAAACAAAGGAAAAAGGAAGAGCAGGATAGACTTCGTATGGTGATGGCCTCGGCTGAGAAGGTATCCGGCATCATAGACGGGCAGACAAATTATACGAATCTTCCGGAAGGGATAAGTAACCTGTATTGCGGAACCTGCTGGCAGGCAACCGATAAAGGCGTGTATTACCGGGATGACAAGGGAATGCGGAAAGCCTGCAGCCAGCCAATCCTCATTGCAGCAATCAAAAAATCGCTGAATACCGGGGAAGAAAAAGTGGTGCTGCTGTTCCGGCACAGCGGGAAATGGCGAAGGCTGGAAGTTGACAAGGATATCCTTGCATCGTCACAAAAGATACCAAGCCTTCATAAATATGGCATCAGCGTGACGAGTAATAATGCAAAACTTTTGATAGCATTTCTTCAGGACATGGAAGATTACAGCCGGGACCGTCAGGCGATTCCCATTATCTATACGACATCAAAACTGGGATGGAACCACGACAGGACAATCTTTTGTCCATATACAGACAGCCGGATTGAATTTGAAGGACAGGGAATCCTGGCAGGCCTTGGCAGAGCATTGAAAGAAAAAGGAAACCGTGAAGCGTGGTATGAAAAGTTCAAGACAGTGAGAGGTATCCCAATGATTGATTTTCTGACAGCAGCGAATCTTTCAGCCATGATTTTAGGACAGTTGCGACTCGAAGGCTTTTGTGCAAATTTATACGGCCCCTCAAGGGGCGGAAAATCTGTTAGTAGTAAAATCTGCTGCAGCATTTTTGCAGGATTCCAGAATACAGACCGTTTTATCTATAGTGTTGACAATACTAACAATTCTGTCGAGGGCGTGCTCAATGTTTACTCAAGTCTTCCGCTTATCATGGAAGATGCAAACAACATGACAGAGAGACAGCAGAGGGAATTGCAGACACTGATAATGAAACTGTGTAACGGAATTGGACGGGGACGTATGAGAAAAGATTTAAGCCTGCGGGAGCCGGGAACATGGAATACATCGGGCATTATCACATCAGAAAACCGCATTACAAAAGATTTTCACAATACAGGTTCTGTCAACAGGGTACTTCTGATGAGGGGAACCAATGAAGCGGATTGTCCTTTCAATAAAAATGGACTGAGCGTTGCAGACCTTTTAAACTTCTTCGGAAACAACCACGGATTCTGTGGCAGGGATTTTGTAAAAGTCCTGATAGAGATTGGAGTGGAGAAACTGAATGAGATGCTGCAGGAAATCCAGGTAGAAGTAGCGGAGAAAGCAAATGAGATGAAAAAATCAGGCGGTCAGATTGTTCCGGTAGCGGTCATGCTCCTGGCTGACAGGCTTGCAGAAAAATATCTTTTTAAAGATGGAAAACACATCAAACTGGAAGATGCGGTCAATTGGATGGTGGACGTAGACAGTGCAGACCAGAACCAGAGATTCTATGACAGCCTGATGGATTCCGTTATCCAGAACAGCGGTAAATTTGAAGGCCTGGGAATGACGGAATGCATGAACAATTCCCAGTACTGGGGAAGATATTTTAAAGATGAGAATAAGGTGGCAGTGCTTCCATCTGTTCTTAAGAAGCTGGCGAATGAGGAGAACCTGGACCTGAAACTGTTCCTGGAATTCCTGGACGATAAAGGCCTTATTGAAGCAGACTCTAGGGGAAATCTTTCAAGGAATGTAAATTCCAGGTTATTACATAAAGGAAGCCGGATGTATGTAATTTTTATGCCGGACAGGGATGAGGAAGAGGAGTCAGAGCAGGAGCCGGAACAAAAAGAATTTGTAGATGTTTCGGACGAGGAAATACCATTTGATTAAATGATTTTAACTGAATGCCTGTGGATTTGTGGTGGTGATAAATCCACGGGCATTTTTATACGGAAAATAAAAGATAAAAAAATAATTCGCAAAATTTTATCGGATGAGAAAAAATCCGCATATTTCTTATATCAAAAAAAAGGAGGCTATATATGAGACGAAAACAGGGTACTTGGCATAAAAGGAAACTCAGTCATTTTGCGATAAAAGTAGGGCTGGTTGATTATTTCACAGCTTCGGATGTGGTCGGTGCAGAACTGTATGACATCTATGCTGTAGATGAAGGGGACTGGGAACTGGTCAACGGTGACGATATGTATTACATAGACGGCGATGGAAACACCTATGATTCGGAAATGGCATATGAAAGGGTCAGAGAACTGGAGACGATGATTGATAATAAGGAAGAAGGTCAGGATATTTCAAACTGGGAAAGAGACATTGACCTGTTGACCAATTACGGAGAAGTCAGATGGGTTTATGACTATTACAAAATTACAGAGAAAGGCGCAAAAATCCTGATGAATGAGTCTAATGAACTGGTCTATTATAATTCAGAAATTGATGTTTATGTATGGGGTATCTGCCACTATGGAATGAGTTGGAAGCTGATTCCTACCAGTATCCCGATTTGATAAAAGGGGCAGTGTAGACTGCCCCGGAAATACAATTGAATATGGCACAAAACAATATTGATAAAAATAATTAAGGAGAACAAGAATATGTTAAATAAATATTATGATGTAACAGTAAGCAAGGTAGGAATTGAAAATAATAGAGTGGATGAGGCGACATTGTTTCAGGTGGTCAAGGGAGTTCAGGCAGATGACATCTTTAAAAAGACACTGGAATATGGAATTGGAAACTGGGAACTGGTGAATGGCTCTCTATATGTCCATTATGACCGTGAGGGTAACGGTTATACAGATGAGGAAGCGCAGGAAAAGATTCAGGAATTGGAAGAACTGATTGACAATGCAGATGAGGAAGATGAGATTGCTGCATGGAAGGCAGATATTCAGAACCTGGAAGATGGCGTGGCATACGATATTCACCAGATTTATCTTGTATCAGAAAAGGCGGCTCGTATCTTAATAGAGGAATCTGATGAAATTGTATTTTATAATCAGGAACTCAATGCATATGTCTGGTGTATTACTTTCTGCGGGGCAGACTGGAGCGAGGTCCTCACAAGTATTCCATTAAATCCGGAGCGGACTGCATAAGCAGTCTGCTCTGATAAAAGCAATAATCATTGATTACGAAACGGAGATGAATGACATGAGAGAATTTAATGAAGTTTGGAACGGTATTTTAAATAAGAAATATCAGAAGAAAATTGAAGCGGGATATGCAAGAATTTCTGAGGCGCATGCGGTGTTTTTTGATAAAGCACAGCAGATGAGGGAAGAAACGGAGAAGGCTATTCTGCTTGATAGAATGATGGAATTTGTGAAATCCTTTAAATGGCCAGCAGGCATCATACCAGAAGAATTCCAGTCGGAATATTGGAAAATGGTTGCGACAAAGTGTGAAAAGGAACGGAAGGATGTTCAAACATCAATCGCAGAATTTGATATACAACTGGAAAGATTAATTGAAAAATATCCTGATGAAGCAGGCACGCTTGGTGATGTGAAAGCCAGTGTTGAAAAAGAGTTAGAACGGATGCGCAATGTACTTATCAGGGAATGCAGGGAATGGAGTATAACAGCGTGACCTTGAGTGAGTTAAGAGAGGACCAGGATGCGTAAAAGCCTGGTCAGGAAGAGCTGATAAAAAATATTACAAGTAAAGGAGAATACTACATATGAAGAATCCAAAAGAATGTGCATGCATTAGACAGAAACAGACTTTCTTTATTTTAAATGAACTGACAACACCAGAATATAAGGATGGCAGTGAGCCGCTATTGTTTCACCATGATACGTTTAGCCGTTTCAATTTTGTACTTATTAATGAAGATAAAAAGGCTGCTACAGCAAATGTGGGTGTAAAAGCGATACCAGGAATCATGCGGAAAATCCAGAATCTTTATCTGAAGGAGATGTTATCAGAAAGAACTGTAAAAGGGGAATCGGCTAAGAGCCCTGCTTATACAACAGCAATTTCAGCAGGGAAACTGAAAGGAAAAACTCCGGCAGAACTGCTGCTGGAAAATCCACAGGAAAACAAACCTCTTTTAATCCGCCAGAAGGCATGGCTTGAAAGCAATTTGGCTAAGTATCCAAGAAATAAAAGCCAGATTGAAGCGATAGAAGAAGCACTGAGACTTTATGAGGAAGGGAAGCTGCATCAGGAGGAGACTGGAGGCGGATATCACACAGAGATTGTTTATAGTTCTGGAATGAGACCACTTATCAGAAGAAAAAGGGCTGATGGAAAATGCTTTGTATATGAAATCACTATCCGCTGGAATGGAGGGGCTGACAGACCGGTGGAAATTGAAATCCGTAATTATTATGCGCCGGTCATCCAGAAAGACAGTGGACTCTTAAATGTTATGGCTAAGGATAAAGCAGATGAGGTCAGGAACACAATTTCACTGACAACTGACCAGTGGTTTTGGATTGAACATATACTGGAAACAAACATCCATACCTTTGAATCACTGTGTGCAGCAAAGAACTATAAAATGGCACTGGAGGAAGAACGAAAGGAAAAGGAAATGGTGAAAAAGGGAGGAAAAATCGCATCGTGAAATAAAGACCAGAGGGACAGGTGACTGTTCCTCTGCTAGTATATATAGAAAGATGCGAGATTCCTTTTATTACACATGATAAATGGAGAAAATAAGGAGGATGTGAGTGCAGAGGATAATAGATTATATATATAATCACTAATTTCTTATTTTGTCTACAGAATAAAACACCTCTCCGATATTTGGAGAGGTGTTTTCCTTTATCTATCAATTATGTTGTGGCTGAGCATCATATGATACCCAATCTCCATTCAGCTTTATTACTGTAAAAATATGAGAACCGCCTGCTGCAACTGCATCGCTTAAATAATCATAAACCGTGTCAGCACGCATATTCACATACCCGACAATGCAGTTAATATCCTTGGCAAAGTCACCCATGATGTTTGAAGCACCGATACAATCACACATCTTGTCTTCATAAATCATATATCCCTGACCGTATCCAGCTTTATATTTAAAATTCGTTTTGATGTAATTCTGTGCTGCATCGCATTTTTCTTTTACAGACATATCATTCGTCCAAATCTGGGACTCAACAGAGTGTCTCCAAGATTCATACGCGAGGTATTCGTTCCAGTTAGATGTAACCACGATTAAACATTTTTTCAGATAATTTCCATTATATTTAACAATAACTTCAGTTTGTCCCTGTTTAAGAGCAGTGAAAGACAAGGCCGCGGAACGTGAATTATATACGACTCTGTCATCACAGATAATTTTATTTTGGTTATGATATTCAAATGTGACCGCTTTGAAATTGGTAATCTCAGGGTAAAAAGTTTTTCCAATTGACACACTGTTAGATTTTCCACCCTCAATAGTTATTGTCTCAAGATTCTCACTCGGAACTTCTACAATAACATTGCAAATTCCACTTTTTCCAGACCCATCCACTGCGGAAGCAGTAATAGTAGTAGTCCCATTGGCTACCGCTGTAACAGTTCCATCACTGCTTACTGTCGCAACCGATGTGTCTGAGCTGCTCCAGGAAATACTCTGATTTTCTGCATTGCTTGGAAGCACTGTAGCAGAAAGTGTTGCTGTCTCTCCCTTTTTTGTAAGTTTAACATTAGCTGGACTGACGCTCACACTTGTAACTTTTACCGGAGCAGGTGTTGCAGTTGGTTTTGGTGTTGCAGTTGGTTTTGCCGGAGCAGGAGTCGGTGTAGAAGTCGGTCCCGAAATATCAGGTGTGTCTTCTGGTGATGGAGACGGTATGACAGGTGTTGTCGGTTTTGGTTTCTGAGTAGGAACAGCGGTTGGCTTAGTCGGCTGTGTTGGACCTGGTGCATTCTTCTTCGGAACGGTCACAACCACGCCTTTCGTATTATAAGCTCCCCATTTCCTGGAAGCCTTATTGTATGCTCTGACAGTATATACATACTTGCTGCCAGCAGCCAGCGGAGTTTTCTTGTTGTTTGAATGAGTGTAACTGTTCTTTGACGCGCTCACATTAGCAACAGTAATCCATTTCTTTGCACCGGATTTTTTGTAAAATACACGATAAGACGTTGCGTTGCTTGTCTTGTCCCATGTAATTGTCACCTTCCGGTTAGATGTTGCATTGGTCTGGGTGATATTTACTTTTCCCGGGACAGCAGGAATAGTGACTGTCTTACCTTTGGAGTTGTAAGCACCCCATTTTCTGCCGTATCTGTTGTAAGCCCTAACGGTATAAACATATTTCTTACCGCCAATCAGTTTCGCTTTGCTATTGGATTTATGAGTGTAGCTGGTCCTGTTTGATTTAACTGTTGCCAGTGTTCTCCATTTTTTAGTTCCAGCCTGTTTCCAGTAGATACGGTAGTTAGTTGCATATTTGGCTTTTCTCCATTTAATAACAACTTTGTTTGTACCAGAAGTTTTAACGCTGGCAATTGTTACCTTGGCTGGAGCTTTGGACGCCGCCTGTACTGGTGCTGGTATGAGAAGTGTGAATGCCAGGGCCAGCATCAGGAGAATGGCAAGATGTGACTTGATTTTCTTTAACATAATAAACCTCCCTCGTAGTGCATATTGGTCTTTAGGTTATTGTACTACAGAGGGAGAGAAAATCAATAATTTTATAAGATAAATGATTTTTTGATTAAATAAAACACCTCTCCGATATTTGGAAAGGTGTTTTTTCTACCTTTTTATTTAGTAATTTAACGTTCTGTTACGGAGTAGGGCATGCATCGCATGGAATCCACTGACCATCAATAAGTATCATATTAAATGTGTGATTTCCACCTGCAACTTTTGCATCAGCGAAATAATCAAACATCTGGCTACTTCCATTATTTGCGTATTTCATTTGTGCACCTGCATCTTTTGCAAAGTCACCCATAAATTCTGTTGCAGTAAAACAGTCAATTCCCTTACATGTGTTATATGCATATACAGCTGCAGCTGTTTTGGTAGAATATACAAAATTTGTCTTAATATAATTCTTCGCAGCATCACATTTTTCTTTAATAGACATTCCATTTGTCCAAATCTGACTTTCAACCTGTTTTCTCCAATTGACATATCCGATATATTCAGCCCAATCGGATGTAACGTTGATAGTCCATCGTGCAATAACTCGGTTTTCATAACTTGCAGTAATAACACTATTACCTTTGCGCAATGCTTTTATTGATACTGCAGCACGTGTAGATATATAATCAAATCCACCAATTTCATATGTAATGCCAGCATTTTTGCAATCAAATGTCACTTTTGAGAAATCTATTATTTCTGGAAATGAAGATTTTGTTATGCCAATTTTTTTACTTTCACCACCAGCTAGTTCTATAATTTGGTTATTCTCCTTCGGAATCTCCACAACCACACTGCACTCTGCATATTTTCCGGACCCGTCAAGCGTAGTAGCAGTAATAGTAGTATTTCCATTTGCAACAGCGGTAACAACACCGTTATTGTCTACAGTTGCCACACTT
>ERZ772884.979-NODE-979-length-19726-cov-16.583956_pt1 | contig 19726 bp, 16 predicted proteins | sample MGYA00580574_ERZ772884 | MGnify/ENA primary metagenome ERZ772884 (study PRJEB29015, sample SAMEA2737690) | human gut metagenome | biome: human gut; feature: human-associated habitat; material: faeces | place: China | collected 2012 ... | reverse complement strand
GCCGCACCTCGCTCGCCGTATCGGCACTTAGAATTATGCGGTATTGCCCTAAGGTGTATCTGAAAACAAAGAAAATAACGGATATTTCGCAAAATCCCGCTGTGTTTGTAGAAATAGACTAAATTTTCGACTTTTCAGATACACCCTAAGAAATAGGCATGCGAATTCTCGGTAGATACGAGAGTCCGCATGCCTTTGGTTTTGCGGGGGATCGGTTTGGAGTCTGGGATTTTGGTGCAAAAGTTCACAGTGCGGCAGGGTTCCGCGCCGCGGCCCACCACCATTATTCTTTATTCATTAAAAAGCCCCCCGTCCCACCTCCAATTCCTAATTACTAACTACTAATTTCTAATTGCCGCCGAAAACTCCTCCCTCCTAACTAAAAAAATCCGCCCCATCCAGAACAGCTCTCACCATTCTAAACGGGGCGGACAAAAGTTTGATTTTACAGTACCTTGGACAAAAACGCTTTCAGGCGCGGATTGTCGGGGTTCTCAAAGAACTCCTGCGGGGGCTTATCGACCTTGATAACACCCTCATCAATAAAGATCACACGGTTGGCAACCTCGCGGGCAAAACCCATTTCGTGGGTCACCACCACCATGGTCATGCCATCGCGGGCCAGTTCTTTCATCAGTTCCAGAACTTCGCCTACCATTTCGGGGTCCAGCGCGCTGGTGGGCTCGTCAAACAACAGCACTTCAGGGTTCATGGCCAGTGCACGCACAATGGCAATGCGCTGTTTCTGGCCGCCGGAAAGCATGTTGGGGTAAACATCCGCCTTATCGGCCAGGCCAATGCGCTCCAGCAGCTCCATGGCCTGCTTGTCGGCAGCAGCCTGGCTCATACGGCCCAGGCGCACCGGAGCCAGCGTGATGTTTTTTTTCACCGTCAGGTGGGGGAACAGGTTAAAATGCTGGAACACCATGCCCATCTGGGCGCGGGTGGCATCAATGTCGCGTTCGGTGATCTCTTTGCCGTCCAGCATAACCGTGCCGCCGTCCGGTTCTTCCAGGCGGGTCAGGCAGCGCAGGAAAGTGGACTTGCCGCAGCCGGAAGGCCCAACCAGGCAGACAACATCGCCCTTATTGATGGTCAGGTCAATGCCCTTGAGCACATCCAGACCGTTATAGTTCTTTTTTAAGCCCTTAACGACGATCACTCTTCGCCAGCCTCCCTTCCAGTTTGCCAAGCAGCCAGGTAAAGATCATAACCAGAATCAGATACATCAGCGCCACGCCGAACAACGGGAACATCGGCTCGTAAGTACGGTTCATGATGCCCTGTGCAGCGTACAGCAGCTCCTTGCCGCCAATAACGGTGATGAGCGAGGTATCCTTGAGAAGGACGATGAACTCATTGCCCAGGGCAGGCAGCACCGAGCGGATGGCCTGCGGAATCACGATCAGCACCATGGTTGTCATGTAGTTCAGGCCCAGGCTGCGGCCGGCTTCCATCTGGCCGGGGTCAACGGCCATCAGACCGCCGCGGATGATCTCCGAAACATACGCACCGGAGTTAATGCCCAGTGCCAGCGCGCCGACCATGGTAAAGTTGCGGCTGTTGGCAAAGATAACCATGCTCATAATCAGCATCTGCACCATCATGGGGGTGCCGCGGATCACAGTGGCGTATAGCTTGCATACAGCGTTGGCAACGGCAAGAGCCGGGTTGTGGTGGCCGCGGCGCTGCTGGTCATGCGCAACACGCACCAGGGCAACCACGCTGCCCAGCACCACGCCGATCGTCAAAGCAATTGCCGTTACATACAGCGTGGGGATGACCCCTTTGAGGTATTGCTGCCAGCGGTTTGAGGCAATAAATGCCTGGTAGAATTTGACGAACAGATCCTGCCCGAAATCCAGCTTTGTACCAGCTTTCGCCAGCTGGGTCAGCATTTCGTATTGTGCGGCCATCCGCATTCCACACCTTTCCTGTGTTCCGGCACCAGGGCACCGGGCGTTTATTTTACGGTCTTACCAACAAAAGGGAGGCGCCCCTGTGGGCCACCTCCCTGTGGCACTTGTGAAAAAGCTGCTTTATTCAGCAGTGATGTACTTGTCCACGATAGTCTGCAGGGTGCCGTCGGCCTTCAGCTCTTCCAGAGCGGTGTTGATGGCATCCTTCAGTTCGGTGTTGCCCTTACCAATGCCGATTGCGTAGCTTTCTTCCACGTAAGCGGTGTCCAGCAGCTTCAGGCCGGGGTTGGCAGCAATAAATTCCTTAGCGGGAGCGTTATCAATAACAACGCAGTCAACCTGGCCGTTGTTCAGCATCTGCACGGCAGTCAGGCCGTCGTCGTAAGCAACAACGTTCTCATCGCCAAAGTCGTCAGAGCAGTACAGGTAGCCGGTGGTACCGCGCTGGGTGCCGATTTTCTTGCCAGCCAGGTCATCCACGCTGGCAATATCGGAATCTTCCTTGACGATGATGGACTGGATGCCGGTTGCGTAAGAATCGGTGAAGTCCATCACGTTCTGGCGCTCGTCGGTAACGGTAACGCCAGCCATAACCATATCGGACTTGCCCTGCTGTACAGCCAGCAGTGCAGCGTCAAAGTCCATATCATCGATCTGCAGCTCCAGGCCCAGCTTGTCAGCAATGGCCTGTGCGGTCTCAATGTCGATGCCCTCAAATTCGCCGGAATCGGTGGTCATCTCGTACGGGGGGAAGGCTGCGTTGGTGGACATGATCAGCTTGCCCGGCTCAACGGTGGACAGCTCAGCAGTTTCAGTCTCGCTGGCTGCTTCAGAGGAAGCAGTCTCGGAAGATGCAGCATCGCTGGAAACGGCTTCGGAAGATGCAGCAGAAGAAGCGGTGGAACCGCAGGCAGCCAGGCTCAGGACCAAGGCAGCGGCAGTCATCAAAGACAATGCTTTTTTCATTACAATATACCTTCTTTGTTCATGGTTCTCTGATTTTCAAGGTGTATCTGAAAACAAGGAAAATGACGGACATTTCGCAAACACAAGCAGGATGTAAGGCAAAGAGCCGCAGGAATCCTTTCTGGATTCCAAGGGCAACACCGCACAATTCCCGCCTTACGGCTTAAGCACCGCTTCGGCGGCTGCGGCACAGCATCTGCGTTGCCAAAATGCTCGATAAGACATCCAGTATTATCTGCGCTTTTGGCTTAGCATCTGCCGCACCTCGCTCGCCGTATCGGCACTTAGAATTATGCGGTATTGCCCAAGGCTTTTTAACGCAAAATCCGGCTGCGTTTGTAGAAATAGACGATACTTTCGACTTTTCAGATACACCCTAGCGCAGCGGCGGAACTTTCCCTCTTTCCAGAGCTGCATCAGGATAAATTCTAGTATAATACATAAATATTCAAAGTCAATGTATAAATATTGAATTCAGCATTTTGCGGCAAGATGGCTGCCTTCCCCACCAGAAATTGTGCATTTTTCAAGCCTGCATTTCACAGTTTTTCCTGATATATTGACGCCGTAAGTTAAACGTGGTAAACTTTACGCGTTCATGAGCGAAATTCATGTCATTCAGTCGAAATAAACCGGCTTGCATTACCTTGCCGTACAAAAAAGAGGAATCAATATGCTGACATTAGGTGACCTGCACATTGGGCAGGATGCAATCATCCGCGTGGTAGGCGGTGAGGGCGAGCTGCGCCACCACCTGCTGGATATGGGGCTGACCCCCGGCACCGAGGTAACGCTGCGCAAAACGGCCCCCATGGGGGACCCCATTGAAGTGGAGCTGCGTGGTTATGAGCTGACCTTGCGCCTGGCCGATGCGCAGAAAATTGAAATTGACAGCGTGCACGCAACGGACCGCGCCGCCCCCAGCGAAGAGCGCCACAAGGTGGTAGCCCACCCCGGCGTTGGCGAGCTGGACAAAGCCGCCAGCTACCACGAGCGCAAAGCCGGCGCCCCCATTGCCGCCGGTGCACCGCTGACCTTTGCCCTGGCCGGCAATCAGAACTGCGGCAAAACCACGCTGTTCAACCAGCTGACCGGCTCCAACCAGCATGTGGGCAACTTTCCCGGCGTTACGGTGGACCGCAAGGACGGCGTGATCCGCAACCACAAGGAAGCCACCGTAACGGACCTGCCGGGCATTTATTCCCTGTCCCCTTACTCCAACGAGGAGATTGTCACGCGGGATTTTATCCTGAGCGAGCACCCGTCCGGCATTATCAACATTGTGGATGCTTCCAACATTGAGCGCAACCTGTACCTGACCATGCAGCTGATGGAGCTGGATACCCCCATGGTGCTGGCGCTGAACATGATGGACGAAGTGCGCGCCAACGGCGGCACCATCATGGTAAACCAGCTGGAAGAAACGCTGGGCATTCCGGTTGTTCCCATTTCTGCCGCCAAAAACGAGGGCATTGATGAGCTGATCGAACACGCCGTCCATGTGGCGCGCTACCGGGAGCTGCCGGGCCGCATCGACTTCTGCACGGCAGGCAGTGACCCAGCAGACCCCAGGGGCGCGGTGCATCGCTGCATCCATTCTGTCGGACATTTGATTGAGGACCATGCCGCTGCCGCCGGGCTGCCGCTGCGCTTTGCCGCCACCAAGCTGGTGGAGGGAGACACCCTGATTGAAAAAGCCCTGCAGCTGAACCCCAACGAAACAGATATACTGGGCCACGCCATTGCTGAAATGGAAACCGTGACCGGGCTGGACCGCGAAGCCGCCCTTGCGGACATGCGCTTTACCTTTATTGAAAAGCTATGCTCCGCCACGGTGGTGAAGCCGGGTGAAAGCCTGGAGCATAAGCGCAGCGTTGCCATTGATAAGATCCTGACCGGCAAATACACTGCCTTGCCCTGTTTTGCGGGCATTATGGCGCTTGTTTTCTGGCTGACCTTTGGCGTAGTGGGCTCCACCCTTTCGGACTGGATGACCCTTGGCATCGACTGGTTTACCGGCGTTGTGGACCGCGCCCTGACGGCGTATCAGATCAACCCGGTGGTGCACAGCCTTGTGATCGACGGCATTTTTGCCGGTGTCGGCAGCGTGCTGAGCTTTTTGCCCACCATTGTTATTTTGTTTTTCTTCCTTTCTATTTTGGAAGACACCGGTTACATGGCGCGTGTTGCTTTTGTTATGGATAAGCTGCTGCGCCGCATCGGGCTTTCAGGCCGCAGCTTTGTGCCCATGCTGGTGGGCTTCGGCTGCTCGGTTCCCGCCATTATGGCAACCCGCACCCTTTCCAGTGAGCGTGACCGCCGCATGACGATTTTACTGACCCCGTTCATGAGCTGTTCCGCCAAGCTGCCCATTTATGCGCTGTTCACCGCCGCGTTTTTCCCGCGGGTATGGCGTGCACCGGTCATGATTTTCCTCTATCTTTTCGGCATTTTGTGTGGTATACTGTATTCGCTGATCCTCAAGCAGACCTGTTTCCGCGGTGAACCGGTACCCTTTGTGATGGAGCTGCCCAACTACCGCCTGCCTTCGCCCAAAAGCGTCGGCCAGCTGATTTGGGAAAAGGCCCGTGATTTTATTCAGCGTGCCTTTACAATTATCTTTGTTGCAACCGTCGTGATCTGGTTCCTGCAGACGTTCGACACCCGCCTGAATGTTGCTGCCACCCCGGATTCCAGCCTTCTGGCTTTGGTTGGCAGCCTGATCACCCCCATCTTCAAGCCCCTTGGCTTTGGCGACTGGCGCATTTCCACTGCGTTGATCACCGGCTTTACCGCCAAGGAAAGCGTTGTTTCCACCCTGACCGTCCTGCTGGGCGGCGATACCGGCGCGCTGAACATGCTGTTCACCCCGTTTACTGCGCTGGTTTTCCTGATCTTTACGCTGTTGTATACCCCCTGTGTTGCAGCCATTGCCGCTGTCAAGCGGGAACTGGGCGGTGGCCGGGCTGCACTGGGTGTGGTACTGATGCAGTGCGGCATTGCCTGGGTTGTGGCGTTTGCCGTGCACTGTGTAGGGGTTTTGCTGGGGTTGGCATAAGGGCAGCGTATTCACCTGTCACTTTGTTTTCGCTTAACCCATAGGGAGGTTTTTTCCATGTCACTTCAAAGTATCCTTGTTCTGGTTATTATTTTTGTTCTGCTCGGCGTTGCCATCGGTTTTATTGCCAACAGCGAAAAGGGCTGGCACGGCGGCTGCACCGGCAACTGCGCCAGCTGCCAGGAACACTGCAATGACAAACAGAAAAAGAACCCGCCCAAGCAGCAGTGATGCCGGACTGAAGGAGACTGCCGTATGACTGCTGTTCAACAACCCGTCGCAACAGCTTCCCGCCCTGCCGTGCGCCAGCGCATTGACTGGATCGACACGGCCAAGGGCCTGTGCATGATCCTGGTTATTGTGGGGCACACCCTGCCCTACGGCAACCTGATGCGCAATTTCATTTTTTCGTTCCACATGCCGGCCTTTTTCTTTCTGACCGGTTATACAGCCCGCCGCCCGGATACCTGGCAGGGCTTTGCCCGCCGGGTCAAAAAAGACTTTGCTGCACTGATCGTTCCCGTGCTGGGTGTGGTACAGGTGTTCAACGTTTTGCTGAACTTTTTCCTTTCTGATGACAGAAGCCTGACCAATCTGTGGGATATTGCCCGCTACAATGCCATCACCCTGTTCTGGGCCAGCGGTAACCCTGCCGACGGCATTCCCAGCTGCGGCATGCCATGGTTTTTGTTTGCACTGTTCTGGGGCAAGCTGATCTGGGAGCTGCTGGGGCTTTTGTTCCCCAAAGGGGATTTTGCCGTCAGTTTCATTGTCATGCTGTTCGGCGCGTACATCGGGCAGGTGCAGTATCTGCCGCAATGTCTGGATGTTGCAATGGTCGTTGTCATGTACCTTACATTGGGGCAGCTGTTCCGTCAGCATCAGGCATTGCTGGACCGGTACCGGGTCCCGCTTTTTCTGGCCATGCTGATCCCCTGGGCATGGTGCTGCCAGCAGGGCATTTATATTGAACTTGCTTCCCGCACTTATTCCAATTACATTCTGTGCGCCGCCATCAGCGTATGCGGCATCTGGATCTTCTGCCAGCTGTGCCGCGAGCTGAACGCCAATAACACTTTGCGGCCGGCGCTCAGCTTTTTGGGGCGGCACAGCCTGTGGCTGTTCTTTGTACACCACATGGATGTGTTCACCAGTGCCATCTGGCAAAAAGACCGCCTGCTGTTCACACTACCCTGCCGCCTTGCATGGGATATCCTGTTTTCCCTGCTGCTGCTTGGCTGCTGGACATTGCTGCGCACCGGCTGGCGCAGGCTGACCGCAAAATAAACTCTTTGAACCGTTCTGCATCCCCTGTTCCGGGCCTGCAGGGCGGTTTTTGTTTTGGCAGCGCTTTCTGCACAGGGCAAACATTGTTTTTTACAGCGGATTATGGTACAATGAATTGTCTATAAGTATGTATCGGGGATTCCCATGAAATATCTATTTTTGAAAGGGCTTTTTATGGCAGAGCAACGCAACCAGACCCCTGCCGGGGATAATACGCAATGGACCACCGTTATTCGGCCGCGCACCGGCTGGTTTGATGTGGACCTGGAAGAACTGTGGCGCTACCGTGACCTGATCGTCATGTTCGTCAAGCGCAACTTTACCGTCATGTACAAGCAGACCATCCTGGGGCCGCTGTGGATCATCCTGAACCCGCTGATCACCACCATCCTGTTCAACGTGGTGTTCGGTGGCATTGCCGGGCTTTCTACGGACGGTACGCCAAGCTTTTTGTTCTACATGGCCGGCAACACGGTGTGGACCTTTTTTGCCTCCTGCATCAACGGAACCGCCAATACCTTTGTTGCCAACAGTCAGGTGTTCGGCAAGGTATATTTTCCGCGGCTTACCACACCCATCAGTCAGGTGCTTACCAGCCTGATCAACTTCTTTATTCAGTTCGTCATGTATGTTCTGTTCTGGGCTTACTTTGCCGTAACAGGTTCTGACATACACCTGACCGCATGGGCTTTTGCCGTTCCGCTGGTCGTGCTGGAAGTTATGCTTTTGGGCCTTGGGGTCGGCATTATCGTTTCGGCCCTGACCACAAAGTACCGTGACCTTGCCATTGCCGTCAGCTTCGGCGTACAGCTGTGGATGTATATCTCCCCTGTTGTATATCCGCTGTCCAGTCTGGACAATTCTCCCCGTTTGCAGATGCTGATGCGCCTGAACCCCATGACCGCCCCGATCGAAGTGTTCCGCATGGGCACCCTTGGCACCGGCACCGTGGAAGTGGGCAGCCTGATCTACAGCCTGATTGTTACCGCAGCCGCCCTTGTGCTGGGCGTGGTGCTGTTCAGCCGCATTGAAAAAACCTTTATGGATACCGTGTAAGGAGGGGCGCAGATGGAAAACCAGACACATGCACAAAACCAGCGCGTACCCGTCATTCAGGTATCGGGCTTGAAAAAGCAATACAAACTGGGCCAGATTGGCGGCGGCACTTTGACGCATGACCTGCAAAGCTGGTGGGCCCGTGTGCGCGGCAAAGAGGATCCCAACACCGTGATCGGCACGGACGCCCGCCTGTTTGGCAAAACCTTTATGGCGCTGAACGGTGTGGACCTGACCGTGTACAAAGGCGAAGCGCTGGGCATTATCGGCCGCAACGGTGCAGGCAAATCCACCCTGCTCAAAATTTTGTCCCGCATTACCGCCCCCACCGAGGGCGAGATCCGGCTGCGTGGGCGGGTGGCTTCCATGCTGGAAGTGGGCACCGGCTTTAACAACGAGATGACCGGCCGCGAGAACATCTACATGAACGGCGCTATTCTGGGCATGACCCGCGCCGAGGTCGATTCCAAGATCGACCAGATCATTGAATTTTCGGAGTGCGGAGATTTTATTGATACCCCCGTCAAGCGGTATTCCAGCGGCATGTTCGTCAAGCTGGCGTTTTCCGTTGCCGCCCACCTGGACAGCGAGATCATGGTAATGGACGAAGTGCTGGCCGTGGGCGATATGAAGTTCCAGCAGAAATGCCTGGGCAAAATGAGCGATGTTGCCGGGCAGGAGGGCCGCACCGTCCTGTACGTCAGCCACAACATGAGCACCATCCGCCAACTGTGCACCCGCTGCGTGGTGCTGGACCAGGGCCGCGTGATCTTTGACGGCGATGTAGAACAGGCCATTGCCGTGTATATGGAAACCACCGATGTGAACGTGGTTCACTATGACCTGCTGGATGTTTCCCGCATGAACGCCAGCGCAGGCAAGCGGATGCGGCTGGAAACGCTGGACTTTGTGGGCAAGGAATCCAGTGTGTTTGCGGACACCGAAAAAATTCGGGTGCGCATTACCTGGCGTGTTTCGGAGCCGTTTGCCGGGGTACACTTAAAGCTGAACCTGCATTTCCGGGATTCGACCCCCGTGGGCATTACCCACCCGGTCAGCCTGGGCGCCGCCGTGCCCGGCAAGCTGTATACCACCGAGTTTGAGTTTGACCCCAGCCTGCTGGGCGAAGGCCAGTATTTCTTCTATGTGGATGTGTTTGACGGCGTGCTGACCCAGGCTGTCTGCCTGGACAAGCCAGTGACCGAGTTTGCGTTTGAGGTAACCTCCGGCGATTTGACCATGCCGGAATGGGCACCGGGCTGGGGCCGCATCCACTTCCCGCCGGTCAAAGTGTTGGAGAATGGATACGATGGGTGATATTTTCATCTGCCACACGCTGTATCATGTGTTAATCGCGCTGGTGCGCGCGCTGCGCAGCCGCCCCGGCAAGTCCACCCTTGTGCTGAGCACCTGTGTGCCGGAAGCCGAAACCCTGCGCGCTAAATTGCTGGACGCCGCGCCGGATCTGTGGGACGCTGTTTTGATCGTGGACGAGGAAAAGCTGGACGCACAGAACAGCGAAAGCGACTTTTACCGCCTGCGCCACCCGTTCCGCAAGCCGTATTTTACGCTGCCCAAGGGGCATGTGTACATCAGCAATGACTGGAGCGCCTTGGGGCGCTACCTGCAGCGGGAGCGCCGGGTTTATACCCTGTGCGAAGATACCTTTGGCGGCACGTTGGACCCTGACCAGCACCTGCTGGATGAGCAGCGTGCTAACCCCCGCGGCCCCTATCGCTACTGGGGCGACAGCCCCTGCTGCCGCACGGTGGAAAGCGAAGACGCCGCGCGATGCAGCATTTTTGGCGTAGACAAGCTGGTAACGGTATCCAAAGCGCAGCTACTGGAAAGCCTGATGGAGGAAGAAAAAGCCATCATCCGCCGGGTGTTTTTGGCCGTTCCCCTGCCGGAGCATGTGCAGGGTGCCTGCCTGCTTTTGCCCCGCAGCTTTGTGCTGGACGGCCTGATGGATCAGCCCACCCAGGACGCCATGTTTGCGGCTGTTGCCAAGAAATACTGCACAGAACCGCTGTTTATCAAAACCCACCCGCGGGATACCACGGATTATTCCAAGCTGTTCCCTACTGCTGTTATCCTGCCCCGCACCATGCCAAGCGAGGTTCTCAATTTCTGCCTGCCCTTCAAATTCCAGCGCGCCGTCACCGTGCAAAGCTGGGTCCTGCGCGGCTTTACCGCCGCGGAAGAAAAGGTGTTTGTGGGGCTGGAAGAGGCAGAAAAGTTGGTGCAGGGGTAATGCCTCCCCTTTGAGGGGAGGTGGCCGAGCGCAAGCGAGGTCGGAGGGGTGGCTCCCTTACTGCCGCCTAAATTATAAGCCGGAAGGGGACGTACCATTCTATGCGCCTGCCGCATAATTCCAACAATCTTGCCTATGTTCGTTCTCTGCGCAAAAATATGACCGATGCGGAGCGCAAATTATGGTATGAATATCTGCGTCCCTGCCCCTACAAATTCACACGCCAAAAGAGCGTTGGGCCCTATATCCTTGATTTTTATTGTGCTTCTGCTCAGTTGGCAGTTGAAATTGACGGTTCGCAGCATTACGAACCGCAGGGGCAGCAGCAGGATGCTGCCCGAACTGCTTATTTGCAGGCGTTTGGTATTTTTGTTCTGCGGTTTTCCAACCGGGACGTTCTTCTCAATTTGGAGGGTGTTGCAGCCGAAATTGAGCGTACGATTCTGATGCGGATATCCAAATAGATTTTCATAACAATCTATAACTCTTTCTTAGGGAACCACCCCTCAGTCCGCTGCGCGGACAGCTCCCCTCAAAGGGGAGCCAATGCTTCTTTTAGGAGGTTGCTTACTATGAAACTTATCGGCGTTATTCCCGCCCGTTATGCCAGCACGCGGATGCCGGGCAAGCCGCTGGCGGATATTTTGGGCAAGCCCATGATCTGGTGGGTGTACCAGGAAGCCAAAAAGTGCAAAAAGCTCGATGATGTGTTTATCGCCACCGACGATGAGCGCATTGCCGAAGCCTGCCGCACCTACGGCATGGAATACTGCATGACCAGCCCCGACCATGACACCCCCACCGGGCGCATCTGGGAGGTTTCCACCAAGGTGGAAGCCGACCTGTATCTGCAGATCATGGGTGACGAGCCGCTGATCAACGTAAAGGCGTTTGATTTGATTCTGCCGGATACCCTGCCGGAGGACCCGTATTATGTTGCCGTGCTGACCAACCGGATGGAGCACCCCGCGGATGTGATCGATTTTTCCAACCAGAAGGTCGTGACCAACGCCGCACGGGAAATTTTGATGATCTCCCGCAGCCCCATTCCCTACCCCAAAGGCACGCTGGATTTTGAATACGAGAAGGTGACCGGCATCCAGCTGTACTCCCGCCGGGCGCTGGCGTTCTACCACGAAACACCGAAGTCCATTCTGGAAAAAGCCGAAGAGAACGATATGATGCGCTTTGTGGAAAACGGCCACAAGGTACATGCCATCGTCAGCCCGTACAAGACTGTGAGCGTTGACACCCCCAAGGACCTTGCCCTTGTGAGCGAAATCCTGAAAGGAAAAGAATAAATGCCCGATATTAAACTGTTGGACTGCACCCTGCGTGACGGCGGCTATGTGAACAGCTGGAACTGGGGCTTTGCTGCAGCCAAAGATATTATCGCCTCGCTGACCCGTGCCGGGACTGACATTGTGGAAGTGGGCTTTCTGCGCAATGTGGATGGCTACAACCCCGATGTGACCGTCTGCAACACCATTGAAGAGCTGAACAGACTGCTGCCTGCCCACACCGGCAGCACCATGTACAGCGGCATGGCCATGCGCTCCAATTATGATATTGCCAAGCTGTCCCCTTATGAGGGGCACGGCATTGAGATGCTGCGCATTACCGCCCACGATTACGATATCCGCGAAGGCATGGATTTTGCCCGCGAAGTCAAGGCCCGCGGGTACAAGCTGTCCATCAACCCCATCAACATTATGGGCTATGCCGACAAAGACTTACTGTGGATTTTAGACCAGGTAAACGAGATTCACCCGTACCAGTTCTCCATTGTGGATACCTTCGGCAGCATGCGGCGGCGTGACTTAGAGCGCATCGTCAGCCTGGTGGACCACAACCTGGCCCCGGATATCCGCGTGGGGCTGCACCTGCATGAGAACATGGCGCTCTCTTTCTGCCTGGCGCAGGAATTTCTGGACAAGCACCTGGGCCGCGATACCACTGTGGACGGCAGCCTGATGGGCATGGGGCGCATTCCCGGCAACCTGCCCATTGAGCTGATTGCCGACTATATGAACGAGACCCTTGGCTGCCATTATGACATTGACGAGATGATGGATGCCATCCAGGACCATATCGCCCCGCTGAAAGGCGAGACAGCCTGGGGTTACACCCCGGCTTACTTCCTGAGCGCACGGTACAACCTGCACCGCGATTACGCCGAGCATTATCTGGACAAAGGCGATTTGACCAACCGGGACATCAACCATATTCTGGCCGGTTTTGACCGCAGCAAGGCCACCGCATACGATAAAGACTATGCCGACCGCCTGTACCGCGAATACCAGAACCGCGCCATTGACGACACCGCCGCGCTGGATACCTTGCGCACCGCGTTTGGCGGCAAGACCGTGCTGGTGCTGGCCCCTGGTGCCAGCCTGGCGGAGGAAGCTGGGCGCAGCGCTGTGGCCGCCGCCAAGGCGGACTGCATTGTTTCGGCCAATTTCTGCCCGGCGTTCTGCCAGCCGGATTATGCATTTTTTACCAACAGCAAGCGGTTTGAAAAGCTGGACCTTGCTGCCCTGCCCTGCCCTGTTGTGCTCACCTCCAACCTGCGGCCGCTGCCGCAGGGGGCGCTGGCGGTCAATTATGACCGGCTGGCGGCCCCGGTTGTGCAGAATGCATCCCTTGGCAGCAATAGTGTACTGATGCTGCTGCGGCTGCTGCGGCTGTGCGGTGCCAAGGCCGTGCTGCTGGCCGGGGCCGATGGCTACAAGCCCGGTACCCCCGCCTATGCCGACAGCCTGCTGCACGCCCACACCGGGCGCGGTGCCGCGTTCAACACCGCCATGGCAGGTGCCATCAAAGCCTGCGGGCTGGATGTGACCTTTATCACCCCAAGCGAATATGCAAAATAACGAGGTTTGCCCATGATTCGACTTTTGGTTCTGGATGTAGACGGCACCATGACAGACGGCGGCGTGTACTATGATTCCACCGGCAACGAGCTGAAAAAGTTTGCCATCAAGGATGGGGCCGGGATCGTGCTGGCCCACGCGGCAGGGATGCAGGTTATGATCTGCACCGGGCGCGAATGTGAAGCCGTGCGCCACCGTGCCCAGGACCTGCACATTGACTATCTGTTCCAGAACGTACACGACAAAGCCGCCTTTTTGAGCAGGTTTATGGCTGAGCACAGCCTGACCAAGCAGGATGTTGCCTATTGCGGCGATGACCTGAACGATTTGACCGCCATGGCCCTGTGCGGCTTTGTGGCCTGCCCGGCCGATGCTGCCGGCCCTGTGCTGGGGCGGGCGGATTTCATCTGCCGCCAAAAAGGCGGCGAGGGCGCTGTGCGCGGCACGGTGGAAGAGATCCTGCTGCGGGACGGCCGCCTGCCTGCCGCCGTTAAAAAAGCCTTTGGCGCAGAGATTTGATGGGTGCGGCTGAAACGTTAAATATTCCGGTGTTTGTTTTGGACACCCCCTGAACGCTGAACCACCAAAACCGGGAGGAGCCCGTATGAGCAAAATAAAGGATTTTCTGAAAAGCCCGCTGGGCACCGCCTTGTGCGCCGCTGCTGCCTGCCTGCTGGCCGTGGTGCTGGTTTGGTTGGCCGCGGTGCGCCCCAACAATGACAAGAGCCTGTCGGAGCGCATCAGCGATGATTACAGCCAGTACAGCGCCGAGCTGGACGAAGCCAACGGCGCTGCCCAGACCTTTGATACCGACAATGACCTGCTGGCCATGGCCTTTGTGTTTGGCACCAGCAACGGCCAGCCCACCGGTGAGCTGCACCTGGAACTTGCCGATGCCGACACCGGCGAGGTGCTGGCCCGCTCCACCGGCGATATGGCGAACATTGTGGCCGGGCAGTACACTGGCATGGGGCTGGATACCCCCGTGACCGGCAGCGCAGGCCGCCACTACCGCGTGACGCTGAAACCGGAGTATACCGGTTCCGGCCGGTTGACCGTGGGCTGCAGCAACGGCGCTGTGCTGTGGAACGATACCTTTACCGTAAACGGCGAAGCCGTGGACGGCACGCTGGCGCTGCTGGTGACTTACAAACAGATTGGCGGATTTTTGACCCGGTTCTTTTTGCTGGTCGGGCTGCTGGCCAGCGTTGTGGTGTTCCTTGGCATTTATTTTGCCATGCGGGGCCGCATGCCGCTGCACCGGCTGGTGTTTGTGCTGGTGCTCTGCTTTGGCATGCTGTACAGCTTTGTGCTGCCGCCCTATGCCGCACCGGACGAAAAATACCACATCAACCAGTCTTTTACTTTAGCCTGCAAATGGGCCAACATGCTCTCGCCGGATGAATGGCGGATGGGCAATGTGCCGCTGGATATGACCTACCGCCGCGAGCACGACTTTGACCCCCTGCTGCAAAACGAAAAGACCACCGTGTTCAGCTGGCAGGAACTGGGCGAAAACCTGTTCACCACCACCCCTGACAGTTTTGACAGCCACACGGCGCTGGAAGAACTGCAGACCGACCGCAATCCCACGCTGTACCTGTTCAGCGCGGCAGCGGTGTTCCTGGCATATGTTTTTCACCTTGGCTTTGTTCCGGCGCTGATGCTGGGGCGCACAGCAAATTTAATTGTGTTCGCTTTGTTAGCGGCGCTGGCCGTTAAAGCTGCGCCGTTTGGCAGGCGGGTATTCGCTGCGGCGGCCCTGCTGCCCATGACGCTGCATCTGGCGGCTTCTTTCAGCCGGGATTCCCTGCTGCTGGGGCTGGCGTTTGCCTTTACTGCGCTGTGTATGCAGGCGATTTTTGGCTGCAAGGACGGCACGGTGCTGCCGGTACGGCTGTGGCTGCCGCTGGCGGTGTTCGGCATCCTGCTGGCACCGGCCAAACTGGTTTACCTGCCGCTGGCAGCGTTGTTCCTGCTGATTCCCAACAGCCGCTTTGGCCAGAGCGCCGCAACAAAAAAAGCCGCTTATCTGGCCGGATGCGTGCTGCTGGCGCTCAGCATCAACCGCGCTGTGCTGGTCACTTCGGTGGCCGGTTCTGCCGGGTTTGAAAATCAGACTACCCAGGCGGAAACCACCTCCGCACAGGGTTCTACCCCGGCTGCCGCGGTTTCTTATACAGCAACAGAGGCAGCTGACAATCGTACCCTGCATGCCGCCCCTGCCGCGGGTGACGGCAAAACCTCCAACCGGTTTGCCAACATGCCTGCCGAGTACCGCGAAAACACGGCTTCCAACTTTGTGCGCCGCCTGTATTACTGCGTGGAGGGCGTGACCGAGATCCCGCAGAAGGAGCTTGAGTTCTGGGTGCAGGCCTTGCAGGAGGGCGATGTGACCGCCGCCGTTCTGGGCCAGAGCTTTTTCTTCAGCCCGGAGGAAGTGGAGCATTCCAGCCTGACCGATGATGAATTCATGAGTGCGGCTTCCCTGGTTTACCTGGACCGCGACCTGATGACCACCGACGCCGAAATGTGCCGGGAACGACTGGCCAATGCTGACCGCCGTGATTTTTTCAAGTCCATGTTCAGCAGTGATGAATGTGCAGAGTTGCTTTCCGCCTGCCAGATCTACCCCGGCGTGGAGGATGACCGCTACCCGCTGGACCGCAATGTGCTGATCAAAGAGATCGAAGCTGTCCGTACCGTGCGGGACAGCCAGAGCACCCCCAGCGAGGAAGACCAGACCACCTTTACCCCCGGTTACATTCTGCACAATCTGCCCGCCGTGGCTATGCTGCTGGTACGCAGCGTGGTGCAGGATGCTGACAACTGGGTGCGCGGCCTTGTGGGCGGCAGCTTAAGCTACAGCTCGCTGGACCTGGCCTGGTTCTGGGTCTTGGCGCTCTACCTGCTGCTGTGGTATGCCGCCGTTCCGGCGCAGGATGTTCCCGTGCCGGGGCTGCCCCAGGGGCGCTACCGGGTGTGGTGTGCGCTGGCCGCGCTGCTGTGCGCCGCATTGGCCTTTGTCGGCTGCCTTGTGTGGACCCCGACCTATTACCAGACCGTTTACGGCTTCCAGGGGCGGTATCTTCTGCCCGTGCTGCCGTTGTTCCTGCTTACCTGCCTGCCCCGCCGGGTTCAGGTTGCCAGCGGCAAACCGTCCGCCTGCACCCTGGTCTGCTGCCTGTGCGTAGTCAACGCCGGGGTATTGCTGAACGCCATGCTTGCGGTGATTGCCCGATGACGATTTGTTATTTTTCTGCGCAGTACCTGCCCACGGTGGGTGGTGTGGAGCGCTACACCTGGAACCTTGCCCGCTGCACTGTTGCCGCCGGGCACCGCGCCATTGTGGTTACCAGTGCTCTGCCCAACCTGCCGGAGCACGAAATTGATGGGGATGGCATTGAAATTTACCGCCTGCCCGTCTGGCCTGTCATGAACGGGCGCTTTCCTGTTATCAAGCCGGGGGCGCGCTTCCACGCGCTGACCGCGCAAATCTGGGCGCAAAAGCTCGATTTCTGCGTGGTGCAAACCCGCATGTACACCCAAAGCGTCTGGGCTGCCCGCGCGGCCAAGCGCCGCGGTATCCCCATGCTGGTTATTGACCATTCCACCGGATACATGCCGATGGGCAGCGGCCTGCTGGGGGCCTGCGGGCGGCTGTATGAGCAGGTTGCCTGCCGCCTGGTGCGCGGCACTGGCGCGCCGTTCTATGGCGTTTCCGCCGCTGCCTGCCGCTGGCTGCACACCTTTGGCATTACGGCTGCAGGAACCATGCCCAACGCCATTGACCCCGCTGCTTTGGAACAGGAAGCCGCCCACGCGCCAGACTGGCGCGCCAAGCTGAACCTTGGCGACCGTAAGATCGTGCTGTTTGTGGGCCGCCTGATTCCCGAAAAGGGCGCCGGATTATTAGCCCAGGCCGTGGCCCAGCTGCCGGGCGTTGTTCTGGTGGCAGCTGGCAGCGGTCCGCAGCAGCAGGAACTGGCAGACCTTGGGGCCGTTACCCCCGGTGCCCTGCCGCATGATGCGGTGGTCCAGCTGCTGCGACAGGCAGATGTATACTGTCTGCCCACCCGGTATGCCGAGGGCTTTCCCACCACCTTGCTGGAAGCCGCGGCCTGCCGCTGCCCCATCGTGTGCACCCGCACTGCTGGAACCGAGGAGCTGCTGCCGGACGATACCCACGGCATTGTGCTGCCCGGCCAGCCACAGGACGCCACGGTGGAAACCATCCGCGCCGGGCTGCAGACCCTGCTGGATGATCCCGCTCGCGCCCACGCCTGTGCCGAGGCGGCGTACCGCAATGTGTACGCGCACTTTACATGGGATGCCGTATTTGATAAAATGATGGGGATCATAAACCAAAGCTGACATCTGCCCGGTGTTTGCCGGGCAAGTGGATAAGGAACATTTGTTATGTCAAAATTGCTGATTGTTATTCCTGCATATAATGAGGAAGCCAATATTGTCAAGGTCGTCAACGGCATTGTCAAGAACTACCCGCAGTATGACTATGTTGTAGTCAACGATGGCAGCCGTGATAAAACCGCGGCCATCTGCCGGGAACATGGGTTCCGCTTGATCGATCTGCCGGTCAACCTGGGGCTGGCAGGTGCATTCCAGACCGGGCTGCGCTATGCCGCCGAAAACGGGTATGACTGCGCCATGCAGCTGGATGCTGACGGCCAGCACCGACCGGAATATATCGCCGCCATGCTGGAAGAGCTGGAAAGCGGGGCCGACATCGTGATTGGCAGCCGCTTTTTGACGGTAAAAAAGCCCAAAAGCCTGCGCATGCTGGGCAGTTACATCATCAGCTGGTCCATCCGGCTGACCACCGGCCGTGCCATCTGCGACCCCACCAGCGGCATGCGGCTGTTCAACCGCGCCATGGTGGAAGAATTTGCCCAAAATTTGAACTATGGCCCGGAGCCGGATACCATCAGTTACCTGATCAAAAACGGCGCTGTGGTACGCGAAGTACAAGTTACGATGGGCGAGCGCGAGGCCGGTCAAAGCTACCTGACCTTTTGGCGCAGCATTGAATATATGGTCAAAATGTCCATCTCCATTTTGCTGATTCAGTGGTTCCGCAAGCGGGACACCGAAACGCCTTACCCGGAAAGGAGCCTGTAAGCCATGTTTGATCAGCCAATTATCCGTGTATGCCTTGTGTTGGGCAGCCTGATCACCGCAACCTATATTCTGCGCCGCGTACGTTTGGCTAAGGTGCAGATCGAAGATACCATTTTCTGGCTTCTGTTCAGCGGCATTCTGCTGATTTTGGCCATCTTTCCCGGCATTGCCTACTGGGCGGCGTATCTGCTTGGGTTCCAGAGTCCCATCAATTTTGTTTATATCGTCATCATCTTTTTGCTGCTGGCCAAACAGTTTTTTATGTCCATCCGGCTCAGTCAGCTGGACAGCAAGGTGCGCATTTTGACCCAGCGCGTTGCCTTGAACGAAGAAAAGATCGAACGCGAAAAATTAGATTTGTAATCCCCTATCTTGTATGGTATAATATTTTCTATTGATTAAGGTGTAACTGAAAACAAAGAAAATGACGCATATTTCGCAAACGCAAGACGGATTTAAGGCAAAAGCCGTCGGAATCCTTTGTGGATTCCAAGGACTTTTAACGCAAAATCCGGCTGTGTTTGTAGAAACAGGCTATATTTTCGGCTTTTCGGATACAACAACAGCGAAAGAAGGTTGTAAGAGATGGCTTTTACCCCCAGTCTGACCTATAAGGGCCGCCCGCTGGTGCGCTGCGGCAACGATATTTACTATGGTTCTATGCATGACCCCTATGTTGTGTACCTGCAGGTGCTGACCACCAAAAAGGAAGGCAATGCCGACGTGGCCGATAAGGTTCACATTGTATTGCTTTCCACCGATGAAAGCAAGCCTCTGCCGGCGCGCATTGTGCGCCAGGCCAACAAGGCCGGCGGTTTGTTCAACGCCCTGACCTTTGGCGATATCATGCTGCGCAACCAGCTGAAGAACGAGAAAAAGTAAACAGGAACCCACAATGCCCGGTCCGTTTGGACCGGGCTGTTTTTGTTGTACTTCATCCCTGTGCCGCAGGGCGTTGCTACCTGACCACGCCGGAGCTTTTACATCATTGAGCATCACAAATTTTATAATGATATATTGTCTTACGGTTTCGGAACGGTCAAGCATCGTCCCCTACACATCGTCTACAGGTTTATGGCAGCGTTTGCAACCTCGCTGCAAATTACTTTCTTCCCCAATAAAAAAGTGGGTCAGAAGCGCCCACAGGCGTTTCTGACCCACAAATAGAACGATA
>ERZ772884.953-NODE-953-length-20082-cov-4.359065_pt1 | contig 20082 bp, 18 predicted proteins | sample MGYA00580574_ERZ772884 | MGnify/ENA primary metagenome ERZ772884 (study PRJEB29015, sample SAMEA2737690) | human gut metagenome | biome: human gut; feature: human-associated habitat; material: faeces | place: China | collected 2012 ... | reverse complement strand
AAGTGGCGGATACCGTTTATCAAAGAGCTGATGTTTCCTAGGCATCGGCTCTTTTTTTGTTTTCTGTAATTAAGAATACCATGCTAACTATGGGATGTCAAGAAAAAAATATAATTTTGTGCTCAAAAAGGCGAAAAAACGCAAATATGGGTTGCAATTCAAATCAATTAGTGATATAATCTGCGAAAAAATTGAAGTGCAGGATGAATTAAAGTGATATGCTACGGACAAATATTTATTTTAAAACCAGATTATACAATAAAAGTGGTAGTATTAGGTATGCTGTAATGGAATTTGATTAAGGGAATATAACCGAAAAAGCATAAAATGTAAGAACGAAGCCCTAGTGACGCAGCACCGGGGCTTTTCTGCATTTGGAAAATTATAGTGTTTTAACTTTATAACCTTTAATTAAATATACTTTTCAGATTATATTTCTGTTGAAATACCTAAAAAAATTGGATATAATATATCTAATAAAAGATATTTTTGAGGTGTTCTATGAGTGATTTCCAAAAATATTTAGATGAAGCATTCTCTAAAATAAATACTTCTGATTTTTCTGATTCTGAAGAAGATCTTCCGCGCGATGATGTTTATAAAGAAATTCAGCAGCTGATTGTCAGCGAAAGAAAAAAACAAAAGGTAACACAGAAAGAACTGGCGCACAGAACTGGTTTGTCACAGGCTAATATCAGCAATATAGAAAATGGTGTAACGCGCCCAACGATTGATTCATTACAGAAGATTGCAGAAGCACTGGGTAAGCGTCTTCTGGTTTGCTTTGAAGAAAGCGAGGATATTTGACTATGAAAACATTAACTCAGCTTCGGATTGACCATTTTCGTGGAATACGGGATTTGAATATAGAGCATTTGACTTCAATCAATGTAATTGTGGGTGACAATAACTGCGGCAAGACCAGCGTAATGGAAGCTATTCAGTTTCTACGCTCGGGAAGTCCTGCAAATATTTACAACATTGCCAGACTGCGTGATCGCACGTTGACCTTTTTTTCTAATTCGCTGTATGACAGCTTTATTTGTATGTTTCCCAAAGACGATGATAAATTGCAAATCAAACTTTCGGGAGAGTATGACAGTCAGCCTGTTTCCTATGTGCTTTTGGGAACCGAGTCAAAAGAGCTGATAGACCTAAATGAGCTGGATCGTATAGCACGCAGAGAATTTGCAGAAGCAAATGGAGAAACGGAAACCGATGTTTTTGATGGCAGCTCGGTTTATATGATCGGTGAACAGACATTAACGGAAAGTATTCGATTGAACCGATTGACTCGCGTGACCGGTACATTAATTCGGCTGAAACCGCAGATCAAGATCAGTTATGTATCGCCATTTGAGCATCTTAACGGGAATATTGTAAACAGAATTATAAAAAATGATGCTTATAAGTTAATCTGTCTGAATGCGCTGCAATTGTTTGATCCGGAAATAGAAGATATAATGATTTTCAGAAGTGATGTCAGCAATCGACCGGTAGAGTATCTGAAGCATAAACGGCTTGGCAATATGCCGCTGTCTACGTATGGCGATGGCATAAAAAAAGTTCTTGTATTGGCAAATGCGATCATTGGAGCGATTGACGGAATTTTACTGATTGATGAGATTGAAACCGCAATCCACAAAAAATATTATAATGATATTTTTCGTTTTATTGTCAAGGCTTGCCACACATTTAATGTGCAGGTCTTTATTACAACCCACAGCATCGAAGCAATTGACGGTTTACTTGCTACACAGGATTATGATATCCAGTCAAAAGAAGATGCTATTACCGTTGTCACATTAAGAAGAGAAAACCATAAGACATATTCTCGCGTCCTTCAGGGGCGAGAGGTCTTTAAAAACAGGGAAGCGTTCGGCTTCGAGGTGCGTCTATGAATAAACTGATTCTTTGTGAAGGCGCAACCGATGCAATCTTGCTCAGCTACTATCTGGAACGAACAGCAGGATGGAAGTTTGTTCGTCAACCGCCGCAGGGCGTATCCATTCGAGCAACAGAACAAAATGAAGAAGTCACATGGTATAAAAAGCACAACGACTATCTGTTGATCTGTGCAGTAGGCGGAAAAGATAATTTCGGGAAATTCTTTGACGATAAAATTCAAAAACCGCTCGTTATGTCAGATGCCTTTGAGAAGATCGCCATTGTAACCGATCGAGATAACAGAGAGGTCAGTGAAATCGAAACAGAAGCATCCGCTTTTCTGAAAGTACCGTGTGGCACCATCAAAAACAATCAGTGGAACGATTGCAGTTATACGAACAAGTTTAGAATGGAAAAAACTTTTTCGGCGTTGCTGGTCGTCATTCCGCATGAGCAGCAGGGCGCATTGGAAACAGCAATGCTGGCAGCCATTGCTGAAGATCCATATGATAAGAGCATTGTCGAGAAAACAGGAGCGTTCGCTTCTCAAATGCGTGAAGAAGCATTACGATATATTTCAACGGATCGTTTGAAATTGAAAGCGCACCTGGGATCGACATGGGCTGTACAGTATCCGGAAAAAGTCTTTTCCTTAATTGATGAACAGATTAGAACTGTGAAATGGGAAGAGTCGGAAACGCTGCGGTTGTGCTTTGCGTCTCTGGTGGAAATTTAAGGCGGAATATTTCTTTTAAGGGCAGTAGTATCACGCTGGGAAGATAAAGTATCAGTTTACCCGTTTTGTATGAACGGGTAAACTGATAACCTATGAAAATAGCAGGTTATCTTTGTGGGAAATGCTTGCCTTTCAAGCGGAAATATCGTATAATATATATGTAAAGTCTGTCTTAGCTCACTTGGTGAGTATTGTCTCTTTTCGCTCCCTTGTAGGAGTACTGTATCTAAATTTAAAAGTTCAAGACTCTTATCAGATGTATTCTGATAAGAGTCTTTTTATATATAGATTTGCCCATATGAACGTTTCTCCATCCCTAAAAAGAAAGGAAGTATCCGAGCTGAATTAGTGAAAACATTTGTTGCGAAAGCGTAGAAAAATACAGGCTATCACCGAAAATGCAGGAGAGAAAACCAACGTAAAAACGTGCCCGGTACGCCGTAAAAGTACCGGTGAGATAGAGTCCCGACTCTACCTCGGCTGCTAAAAGAACAGCCAAAATCTAATAAAACGGGCCGGATTTAGCGCTGCCGGAAAACGTAAAAGCGCAGTTAGAGACTCAACTCTATCTTACGATCTAATAAAATGAGCCGGCTTGGAAGTGCCGGAAAAAGAAAATTTCTCGTCGTGCATAAGACGCTAAGAGTGCCCAAGGTCGTGCATAAGACCTCGCTGTTGAGCGATAAAAAAGAGTGCGTGCCTGATGATGAAAAGTCAGAAGGCGACTAATGTTTTAACAACAATTTTGAGATAATAAGAGGAACTTTCTCCATGGGACACAAGAAAAAAGACGGAAAAGCTGGCCGTACATTACACCAACAAGCGTATGATAAACTGCAAAAAATGCAGGCGTTTGGTGACAGCAAGCGTCTTGATAAGCTCGAAAATCCGGAGGATTTTGCAAGAAAAATTTACAGCTTTTCGACCTACCAGACGTACTTTAAGCACATAAAATACTTTATCAAATGGCTGCAAAGGGAACATCCCGAAGTAAAAACGCTGAAAAAAGCCGAAAAATTTGTGCCGGAATGGCTGCAAACCCGCGTGGATAAAGGCCTTTCTGCATGGACGGTTCAAACCGAAGAGGCTGCTTTGAATAAGCTGTACCAGATAAAATTGGACGATGAAAATCGCTTTCAGCCGCCGAGAAGATTAAAGGAAAATATCACGCGCAGCCGCGGAACAAAGAAGCGCGACACGCATTTTTCGGAAGTAAATAATGCAGAACTCATCAATTTCTGCAAGGCCTGCGGATTCCGCCGCAATGTATTGGAGCGGTTGACCGGCAGTGATTTATACGACCGCGTAAAGGCTGAAACCGCATTCGCTGAAGCGCAGGAAGCAGGTAATGAAGCGCTCGCGGAAGCACTGCTTGTGGGTTTGAAAACCTTCCCGGAACAGGATTATTTCATCCTGCATCACCGCGACAAAGGCGGGAAAACGCGCCTATCTCCCATCGTCGGGCCGCACATAGATGCGGTCGTTCGGCGCATGAAAGCCACGCCGCCGAGCGAAAAAGTGTGGCAGTATGTCAGCTCAAATTGCGATGTCCATGGCTATCGCGCAGATTACGCGACGTTCCTTTATAAGCAGTACGCGCGGCCGATCGAACAGCTGGATTACCGCAAAAAGATACGATGTTCCGACGGAAAATACCGCTCCGAAATCTACATCTGCCGCGGCAGTGAGCGTGGGAAACAGCTCGACCGCCGTGCGGTCGGCATCATCAGCATCGCTCTCGGCCACAGCCGAGAGGACACCGCGATTACGAATTATATTCGTAATCTTTAGGCAGTGACTAGGTTTGGATACAGCTCAGTCGTTCAGGTCAGGGTGCATTATTTGTGTAGGTGCATATGTACGAAGGACGTTTACCTGAATAATTGGAAGACCGGTTAAGAAGACAGGCGGGAAACCGCCTGCTCTTGACATATCTGCATACAACTGTTATATATAAGACAAGAGCGACAAGCCTAATCCATAAGCTCATCGCCCTTAATTATCATAGAAGAATCTTATTTACAGAGTTTTTCTCACACACTCGTTTAACTGATATCATTTATACTATCAAGCGAATAATACAGTGTCCCTTCAAATTTCTTTAGTTCAAAACTTTGATACATTGTGTTGCCATCAACATCTTCATAATTAATATTAAACCATTTGGGAATCCCTCGGCCATTGCGTTCATAATCATCAGACAGCACTGCCAATTTACTTGGCCATTTCTTCGCATCGTCTGAGTCATAGTACGCGCAGTGAACGAATTGTACCTCGTTGCACTTTAGGAGCGGAGTGATGTACTTATCAAATATAATCACATGTTTAATGGGAAATTTATTGACATTCTCAATACTGATTTTCACATTCTTATGGACAGCATTTTTACTTTTGTCATACAAGCTAAATGCTTCGACCGTTCCATCCGGTTGAATATCTATCGCAACTATCTTAACAGAGAAAATCGGCTGTATCTCATTCTTTCTACGTGCAGTATTCTTTTTTTCGTTCAATTCATTGTAATAGTGACTCTGGAATACGGCAATCATACTTACGATTACAGTCCCAGTAAAAGATAGGTATGCACCTAAAAAAGAGAGCCAATCACCTTTTTCTAAATCTGTTCCAACTAGAAAAATACCATCCTTTATAAACACAAGATAAATCAAAAAATAAACAATAGCAGCAGCGCAAACTGTAAAAACAATGGGGACCTTGTATCTTGACCAAAATGTTGGCCTTTTCCTTTTTTTAACACTCACAAAATACCTCCTGTACTTTAATATGCTGTGTCATTCATCCTGCATCATTAGGCTTTACTAAACTCGTCTTGACCATGGTACTAGGAGTCGCTATTGGCAAGCAGCAACAGTCTGTTTCCGCTCACCGTCGCTACATGCAGTAGTGATTTGGACCAACATATTCTCTGCAGTACTTTCATATTCCATTGTCATATTATATTCTTGATTTTACATATGCGGCTACTAGTCGATGTTCAGCCGCCTTATATAACCAAGCAATACTCTCTGCAATTATTATTGTCATGCATACATTTATTGCATAAGTTATTATCCACTTCAATAACCATGAATGAATGCTTATTCTTTCGACCACAAGGAAATTAATTGAGCTACCTATTCCCTGTCCGAAGTAATAATATATCGCATTTCGCCCAATATGCTCCAACATTTTGCATCTTCGATTATATTTACCATCAAAAAATTTAGCTATTACGACTGCAAACAATGATGCAAATCCATATTTCAATGTTGGCGGAAATTTAGCTGATTGCAAATCATATAAGGGTAATTGTTGCAAATATGAAGCGAAGCATACGGCTCCAGCTATCAATGCAATAGTCAGCATCAGTGATAGTAAAGTCTTGTTTTTCCCTTTTCGATTCATTCCTAGCATCCAGAAAATACTATAGAATAGGAAATATGTTAAGTCTAATCCTAGTGCATATTTTCCATAGTGTACCCATACGAATGATGCTATCAACATCCACATATATAGCCGTTTATATTCAAAAATCTTATTGGATTTTTGAAAGAGAATCATAACAATTGAGTTTACCAAAACTATTACAAAATAATATTGCATAAACCAGATTGATCCCGCTACTACACAAAATCCCGGAATGCTGACATTATACATGTAATTGTTAATCAAATCTCTTAAATCTACGACTCCCTCAAAATGAATAGGAAGTTTTCGAGAAAATGCACAGAATATTGCAACCAAAGAAACAAAGAAAATCCATTTATTCCAAATAATAAAAAGGCTTTTTACAACATGTTTCAATTCGCATTTCTTATAGCTAGATGCCCACCCCGACAAATAAAAGAAAAAAGGAACATCTAACAATAACGTAATATTCCAAAACCAAGCAGGAGTGTAACTTTGTCCTGCCCAGAACGCAGTATGTATCGCGATAATTCCAAGCGCCGCAATCCCTCTTAAAAAATCTATATAGCTATTACGCTCTGCTCTGCTCTGCTCTGCTCTGCTCTGCTCTGCTCTGCTCTGCTCTAAAAGCATACTCCATTCTCTTCTCCTTTTCAATATGCTAATCACGAAATACAACCAATTTACTGATGATATAATTCAATACTATCACGATTATTTGAGCTACCAGCTTGACTGTTAAACTATTCCATGAAAGCCATGTAATAAATACAGCTAAAATGATTTCTTCCAAAATCAAGGTTATCACACGACCTCCGGTAAATTCGATCATCTGCCGAAAGCAAGTCTTATCTGAAGATGCCGCGTTTTGAAATACCCAAATCTTATTTGTGAAAAACTGAAAAATTACACATATAATCCAAGCAATTGCATTTGCAACTAGCGCATTTATCTTCATGCACTGCGTCTGTATTGCATATATTGAAACACTTAAAACGACAGTAATCCCACCAAAGAATAGATATAACAAAATTTCTTTATTACGAGCATACAAAGGTTCAAATATTCGCAAAACAGGTAGTTGCATTATGCGATCCCATATATCCATTTTATTCTCCTCGTTCATTCAACGCGGCCATGAGCAGACTTTTGGGTTTTTGACCAAATACCCTTTATGTGCCATACGCGCCAGCGGAAGATCCGACAAAGAATCTGAGTAAAAATCATCTATCGTCTCATTAGGATAAACCTCATTAAACCGTTTCACTTTTTCTTCTCCTCGGCAGTTGGGTCCAAGCAATTCCCCAGTTAGAGGATTCACCTCCGAAGCAATTCCTCGCACATTGAGACGCTTACAGATAGGAAGAATCAGAAAGTCCGGAGATGCAGATATTATCAAATCTGTATCCTTGCTCACATCTCGATACCATTGGCATATATGTGTGATATGACCGTTCCAAAATTCTTTTACACTTGCCGTGACATCGGGTATTTCTCTAACAAATTGATAGAATTCTCTCTTGAACTTTTCTCTACTGCAAAGCCTTAAATGGAATTTTAGATAGTATAAAACAGCATGTAATATATAACGTCTACACCTTGGATATCTTATCATGCAAAACTTCCAAAAATCGATTGTACTATCTCCCGCATAAATCGTCTTGTCAAAATCATATACATTCATACACCATTGCCTCATAAAAACGCAGGGTGATATACAATCAAACATAGCATAATGCAGAATAACACGCTTAGCCCTAGTAAAACATAATCTTTTGTTATTACATCGACTGGATCACCATAGGAATCCGACTCAACATCCGCACTGTACTTCATCAGTAATACAATTACAAGAGGCACTGTCCATATCAATTTTTCCGTTCCATATTTTGTTATAATTTGACCATCTGTACTCCACAAAGCGTAAAAGACAATCGAAAGCGTCAGGCATACATACATGAAACGATCTAAAAATTCTGCCGTATAATATTTAAGCACCTTTCTGCTCTTCCCATTTCCGACTTTTTTCAGTTCATTTCTACGTTTTCCCAAACCCAAATAAAAGGAAAGCGATAAAACCGTTAAGTACACCCAAGATGAAACGCTAGCGTTGATCAGTGTTGCGCCATATACTACACGCAAAAGGAAACCAGCTACCAACAAACAAACATCTACAAATGGTACATTCTTCAAGCCCAGACTATAACTCAAATTTGTACAGAAATACGCTAACAATAAAGCAATGCTCGATTTCTGAACACCAAAACCGTAGTGTATTAGTGCGATATTGATTCCACATGCTGCAATCAACAATACTGTCGCAAGCGCATATGCTGTTGAAATCTTCACTTCACCCGCAGCAATCGGGCGAAGCCTTTTCACCTCATGCTTGCGATCCTCTTCTACATCACGGATATCATTAAATATGTATACCACTGACGATATTAAGCAGAAGGCAAACGCACCTAAGCAGACTTGTCCTAATAAAATCGGATTAAAAATCTGTCCAGCAAAGAATAGCGACACAAATATTAACGCATTCTTCAAATAATGCTTTGGTCGCATAAGACGAATTATGTTCTTCATTTTTCCTGTCTTTCTTTCCATTTATCCATCCAATTTATAGGATATTCTCCAATTGAATGCAATTGTTCCATCCTGTAAATCATCCACATATAAATAGTCAATATCATTATCCATCAAATTAAATAAGAAGCCCTGCATATATTCCCCACCCGGCAAGGATACCTGCAACTGTTGATTCTTAGATATATCCGATAAATAAAGTAATTCCGCTCGGCTATCTTGTGAAATGTTTACTCGTTGCAACGCATAATCAATATAATTAACATTATTTAATGTCAACAAAAGAACTATCACAACACCCACGAGTTGTCCTATCGTTTTTTGGCATTTGTTCCATAAAGTACACAGCGCTAAAAGTGGTATCACAAACAGATGCGCATAGTAACGTGCCCATGCTAAGCCTGGTACAAAAATAGACTGAATCAGTGTCGTAACTATAATTAATGTGAAAATTATAAAATATTCATTCTTCCATATTACATCTTTTGACCTTAAGTTATGCAATACCACAAAAATCACAGCAATAATCGCTATGATGAAAATTCCACTGAATAACATGCCCCAGCCTGCAATTCGTGTATCGAAGCAATCACCTAAGGCCCATTGATCCGCTGTAACCTCGAACGGAATTTTTAACATTGGATCATCTACACTTTCATGTCCAATATTACTCGTCCTTGAAAAAATAGACTGGATCACTTGCATCACTTTAGGAAGACGTTCATATGCCCGAGGTAACATGGAGGTAATAATTTCTATCTTGCCCTCTCCAATCATCGTATATAAAGGATTGTGTTTATGAAGCAAGTTATAAACATATGATGTTGATCCCGTAAATCCAAATGTAACCAATAAGGTAATGCAATAAAATCGAATATACTGCCAACAGGTTTTAATATTTTTATTTACCCGATAGTCTCGTAGAACCCACCAGATAAAAAAGGCTCCACAATATATTCCCATGAAGATAATTCCCGAGAATTTTATATTTAGTGCCAAATTTATAGTACAAAATATTAATGTCTTTCCATATCTGCATTTCCGATCAAAGGTCCATTCTATCAGCGCAACCATCGTTATAAAAATCAGCATTTGCATTGCACCGTCATTATAATATGACTGTGATTGTGCAATAGTAATCGGATTTAATACAGCAATTAAACCTATTACAATGCATTTAGGGATTCCCATACGACTGCGTTTTAACAATTCTGAAACAATCAATAACGCTGCTGAGATTATCAAAATATTATTAAAGCACTTACCCGTTTCAATATTACCCGAAATCGCATAAAATGCCGCGCCTATAATCCAGCTTGCTTTAGGATAATGGTCATACCAAACCGGCCAATCATATTCCGGTATAATCTTATTTCTCAAAGCTGCTGACCCAAAGCTCTGATAAATTGGGTTCCATCCATAGCGCAGCATCCCTACTGTCGATTTATGGTATGTATTTCCATCAAACGAAAAATCATATACGTATGTTGCTATAAGTGCGCATATGCAAATTATTGCTAACGCAATACCTATCATTTTTATAACATCACTATCATCAGGATACTCCTTATGCATCCAAAAACATGTTACTAAAAATGCTATTACTACGTTAGCCCTTAAAATAGGGATACCTATCGCAAAAAATAATGTTGATACCGCAACAATTGCGAACAAAAATACAACCAAGAAATAACCTATCTGATAAAATCGATTTGATAAAGTACTTCGTTGTTTTATATTCATCGTATACACTCCTCTCCCATCATATTATTTACGTATATATCAATACGTAATTATTGCACTTCATAATCCCTCTAAAAATCTTTGGTATTCATCGCAAATCGGCTGTGTTTCGCCGAACGCAATTTGATTACCTTTATCCAGCCACAATACTTTATTGCACATCTTTCTGACCTGCTCCAGCGAATGTGAGACCAAAATCGTCGTTGCACCGCCGGAAATGATTTCTTTCATTTTCGCTTCGCTTTTCTTTTTGAATGCACCGTCACCAACGGATAAAACTTCATCCAAGATCAAAATATCTGGGTTCACCAGACTCGCAATTGAAAATGCCAATCGAGATTTCATGCCTGAGGAAAGCTGTTTGAATGGTCGTTCCTGAAATTCATACAACCCCGAAAATTCAATGATTTCGTTGTATTTTTCATCCATAAACTTACGTGTATAACCCAGCATTGCGCCTCGCAGATAGGTGTTTTCTCGAACGGTCAAATCACCATCAAAACCGCTGGCAAGCTCCAGCAAAGCTGCAATGCTTCCCTTGCGCTCAACCGTTCCCTCGGTCGGTTCCATAATTCCGGAAATTGCCTTGAGTAAGGTTGATTTGCCTGCACCATTACTGCCTATTATGCCGAGCATATCTCCCTGCTCCAGAGAAAACGTTACATGTCTGTCCGCCCAAAATTCGGTCACATGATAATTATGTTTCAGACGTCGCATCACATATTCTTTGATGCCAATATCCTTAAAATCTCCCGTCATATAACGGATTGATACGTTATTCAGTGTTAAAACCTGCATAGTAGCCTCCGTTAAATGTAATAAAGGAATCGATGGTTATATTTCTTATAAATCCAGCATCCGATGCCCAGCACGATTACAACATCTGCCAGCATCAACAAATGAAACCACACTGTCGGAATTGTTGCTTCAATAACGATTTTTCTGAAATAGCGAATAAACAAATACACTGGATTGGTCAAAAACAGGCATTGTACCCCATAGCTGTAATTATCGATGGTATAGAAGATCGCAGACATATACATCAGCAGCTGCGTAAATACATTCCAGAGATATTGAACATCTCTAAAAAACACGAATAATGCTGACAGTATCAAACCTACGCCTATATTGAACAGAATCAAGCATACTACAGGATACAGCAGCAAGATAAACTTCCAGGTAAATGTAATACCGTCTAAAATGCAAAACAGAAAGAAGATAATTAACGTTAATCCAAGATTGATTAGACTTTGAATATTTTTAGAGAACAGAAACAAATATTTGGGTACATTAATTTTCGAGAAAATATCCGCATTTTCCAGCAACGAGGTCATGCCCAATCCCGTCGCTTCACTGAAGCAAGCAAAAATCAAGTTGCCGCAGAACAAATACGTCGTGTAATGCTCCATCATCGCGCCAAAAAACTGCGTAAACACAATTCGCATGACCAGCAGCGTTAAAAGTGGAGATAACAATGACCATGCCATTCCCAGCATGGTTCCCTTATACTTCTTCTTAAAATCTCGTTTTACCAGTTCCTCAAAGAGGAACTGGTATTTTTTTATTTTTTGTACCATTTTTACCTTTACCAATCAAAATTCTGGATATCCTTGTCTTTCAGCTTATACTTTAACCATGCTTTTACAAATTTGATGATGTATTTAAAGCCAATATCGCCATTGCGGTACATTTGCAGCATCATATCCGATACCACATTACTCGTATTTTCCGGTAGCTCCTGCGGCAGTTTTGCGCTTTTTAACAGATTTTCATACGCTTCACGAAACCATTCTCTAGAGTGCCAAACGTCTTCTGCTTCACTATGTTTCGCTTCATGAAGCATATATATCGTATAGTGATCAGTCAATAAATGTTCGTATCGCTGCATATCCGCAGCAACTTCACGGCGTTTTTGCTGCATATCGTCATTCCGGGTCAGTTCCTCGAAAATGCCTTCCAGCTTTTGAATCATGATCTGTGACGAAAAATCTTCCTCAATTTTCTTTCGGCAGTTCAGGCACATCTTCTGATATGCGTCCTTATCCTGCAAGATACCGACAATCGCCTTGACGTACTGCTGCACTTCTTCTTCCGAAAAACTACGGCTGTCCAGTTCTTCCGCCTCACTCTGAAGCAGCGGCAGCACCTTGCCTACTGTATCATCGATCAATTCCGCCTGACCGCCTACATCCGAGGTAACAACCGGCTTTCCCATCGAAAGCGATTCATATGCCGTCAGCGCAAGTCCTTCCTTGAGTGAGCAGATCAGCGTCATCGCACTGTCACGGTAATACGGACGCATGTCCTTCTGGCGTCCTGCCAGATAGATGGTTTCCGTCAGATGTTCCCGCTCAATCGCTACACGCAGTTCCTCAAACTGTGGGCCATCACCGACTACGACAAACACAATATCCGGGGACTGTTTCTGCACTTGTTTTGCGATTTCTACCATCAGGAACGGACGTTTCTGCGGGTGGATACGGCAAGGAAACAGAATGATTGGTCTATCTTCTGCAATGTGCAGAGATTTTCTCGCCAGACCTTCTTCTACGGTTCGGGCATCATACAGCTCCTGATCGACGCCGATGTACAGCGTTTCCACGCTCTCCGGTGTACGGCCAAAGTCGTTGATCAGCACCCGGCGCGTACGTTCGTTGCAGACATAGGTTTTTTCCAGAACCTCGCCCATCGCACCGGAAGTACGTGCATAACCGCCATTGCGCCAGTACCATTCTTCCATATGTACGTAATCAATGATGGCAAGGTCAGGAAACTGCGCCCGCAGCCAGGGGACCATATAATACCCATCGTAAGAATTGCTGAGAAACAGCACATCTATCTCTCGCGACTTGATGAAATAACTGATAAACTCCGGGAAGTCCTTCGGCTCCAGAAAACTCGGCAAATCAAAGATGTCAGTCACATAGTCCTCAAATCTCTGCCGCCAACTCTGCTCACCTGGTACAGTGGTTAGAATGCTAACTTCAAACCGACTTTTGTCGATTTTGCGGCAGATGTCCAGATTGAACAAATCCGCTCCGCCCATCTCCATCCATGGAAGAAGCATCATCACATGAATTTTGTCGTGCGTCTTAAAGACCTTGCGATCACAGTCCAAACATTGCATTGTAATGTTCCATTGCGCATGGTGAGAAACAGGATACTCAATTGCTGGAACTTCTTGTTTGATGTGTTTTGCCACTTCGTCAATACATCGTTTCGCGTTTTCAATCTTTTCAGGATCTCTTAATGTTTCATTATATGCCCCATTTGATATTCTTCTGTACCAAGCGCCATAATAGCTGCAGTGTATAGGCGCATACCCTACGCTCAGTAACTGCAACCATAAACGCCAGTCTTCATGAGAATACCTCTGTCGCGCATCATATTTTCCAGCTTTCAACAATGCCGATTTCTTTATCGTTCCAACTTCAATAAGAAAATTCTCTTTTTTTAGTCTTTCTGACGAAAACGGTACTTTCCATAAATATTGAAGTTGATCGAATCCAATGCTATCTGTGTAGACCCAACCTGCATCAGGATGGGTCTCCAAAGCCCAATAAGTTGTTTCAAGATATGTGGGATCAATTAAATCATCCGCATCTAACGAAACAACTACATTCGTACTTGTCCGATCAATTGCATAATTTCTTGCACTAGATGGTCCGCCATTCTTCTTATGGTATACTTTAATTCGAGAGTCTTTTCTTGCAAATTCAAGTAATAAGTTATAATCATCTTCGTTCGTGCTGCTATCATCTACAATGACCCATTCAAACCAAGGAAAAGTCTGATTCATTACACAGTTGAAAGTCTGCTCAAAGTATTTTCCCGCATTGTAATATGGTGTGATAATGCTCACGAGCGGTTTGCCTGTATTCTGCAAATTCCGCTGGAGAAGTTTGCGGCCCGGCTCTTTTGTATAGTCAAATTTCATCATCTTCTCTACTCCCCGATATTTTTATAACTTATACTTTCGCTTTTCAACGATTTTTTGAATTTTTTTATCGTCTAACAATAAAGTTAGCTTTTGCGTAAGTTCTGTTATTGCCGCTTCGTCTGCTTTTCTGTTTTCTTTTTCCCGATTCCATTGATTCTCTACATAGTCTTTCCCATCCGTTACTTCCTGACACCATTTCTCCAATTCTTCAATACGTGCATCTTTATTCTTGCACTGTTCTTCTAAATATACTTTTCCTTTTTCTAACTTCCCATTCCACCGCAGCAATTCGTCTATACGTGCATCCTTATTTTTGCACTGTTCCGTCAGATATGTTTTCGCCTCCGTCTGTTGAGCACTCCACTCCGTCAACTCATACAACCTATGATTCCTTTGATTAACATCGCACCAAAGTTTAAACGTTTCCTCTTTCTGATTCAAATACAAACGCATCAGGTCATTGGTACTGCGTGCGTTTGAACATGAATGGCACAAGATTTCACTGTTTCCTGCATGCAAGCCATCCCGCAATCCGTTCATAACCTCTCCTGACACAATTTCTTCATACGATTGAGTCAGTAGATTGCCTAAAATATGCTTCATTCCATAATCCATACAACACAAGACAACACTACCATCCGGCAGCAAAACATTGTGATTTAATTCAAATCCACACAAATCACAAAATATTTCTCCGGGTGTCTCTTGATGCTTAATATCCTCTAATTCCAGATTTCCTGCTCGATCTATCAGCTCACTGCCAATGTTCCACGACTGATCAATTAAAGGAACGACTTTCTGGGCAAGTGTGCCATGACAGGAGATTCCTTTATTTCGTGCCTCTACAGTATGAATCATTACACTCAAACGCTTTATATAGTCGGCATCAACAGGTATAGAGGCGTTTCCTTGTGCATCCGGCAGGTGTAATACTAGTTGTTCAACTTCTAATCTTCCTAATCGTTCAATGTCATTCATGGCCATTCCAACTAGTGTTGTAAAAATACGGATAGGATGTCCTGCTTTCGCCGCATATTCAACCATATCGGTGCATTGAGGATTTAACCACGGTTCACACATTCCAGAAAAATCAATTGTTATATAGTCTGGGATTTTATCGATACATTGTTTAAATGTATCCATCGACATCATAATTGGTCGTTTCGAGTCTTGCGTGTATTCTCGTATAAGAAGAGACTGCGGACAGTATTTGCATCTCATAGTACATCCAATTTTAGTAGTTATCTCCATCGTACCGTTCATTATCGCACCTCCATACGCACTTATTTAAATAGCCTATTCAGTCTCATTTTAAATGCGAATTTAATCGCTCGTCTGCCCCATTTAGAGTTTGCAATACGCATCAACTCATTTTTAGTATCTGGGGCGTAGGCATTCTTATACATAGCCTCATATGCATTGACTTCGTTCATCAATGTCGGCAACTCATTCAGAATTCTTGAATAAAGTCCGATATTCTTTGCAGTTTCTTGACGTATTTCTTGCTGAAGCGGATTTTGAACCAAATCCCTAAAAATCCTCTCCAGCTTGCGAATCATGATCTGCGAAGAAAATCCCTCTTCAATCTTCCGACGGCAATTCCTGCACATCTGCTGATACTGTTTTTGATCAGCAAGCACATCTGTAATTGCTTTAACATACATCTGGACTTCTTCTTGCGAGAATGTCCGACTATCCAGCTCGTCTGCCTCGCTTTGCAGCAGCGGCAACACGCGTCCTACCGTATCATTAATCAGCTCTGCCTGCCCACCTACGTCTGAGGTCACAACCGGCTTACTCATCGAAAGTGATTCATATGCCGTCAGCGCAAGTCCTTCCTTGAGTGAGCAGATCAGCGTCAAAGCGCTGTCCTTGTAATACGGACGCATATCCTTCTGCCGACCAGCGAGGTAGACCGTTTCTGTCAGATTTTCGCGCTCAATCGCAATTTTCAGTTCTTCAAACTGCGGTCCATCACCTACAACCACAAAAGCAATATTCGGAATACTCTGCTTGATCTGCTTTGCAATCTCCACCATGAGGAACGGACGCTTTTGCGGATGAATACGGCATGGAAACAGAATAATCGGACGATCTTCTGCAATGTTCAATTCTTTTCGAACCAAACCAGCCTCTACCTTTGTCTCGTCATACTGTTCTTGATCCACGCCAATATACAGCGTTTCTACGCTCTCCGGATCACGGCCGAAGTCATTGATCAGCACACGGCGAGTGCGCTCGTTGCAGACGTACGTCTTTTCGAGGATTGCACCCATTGTGCCAGAAGTACGGGCATAGCCGCCATTGCGCCAATACCACTCCTCCATATGAACGTAATCGATAATAGCCAGTTTGGGAAACTGTGCACGCAGCCACGGCACCAAATAGTAACCGTCGTAAGAGTTGCTAAGAAACAGCACATCGATTTCACGCGACTTGATGAAGTAGCTGATAAACTCTGGAAAGTCCTTAGGCTCGAGAAAACTCGGCAAATCGAAAATATCTGTCGCATAATCCTCAAAACGCTGACGCCAGCTCTGCTCACCGGGAACCGTCGTCAAGATACTGACTTCAAAACGCTCTTTGTCAATTTTCCGGCAGACATCCAGATTAAACAGATCAGCGCCACCCATTTCCATCCACGGGAGCAGCATCATGACATGGATCTTGTCATGGCTCTTAAATACCTTGCGGTTCCAATCGGAGCATTTCGGTGCTGCATATTCGCCCGGCTTACCTCCATATGGGTATTCTTTCGCTTGAATATCATTTTTAATTGCATTAGCAGTTTCCTGTATCTTCTTTGCAGAGGCCTGTTTTAATGCACGATCCTTCTGCACCTGCTGCTGCATTCCCTCAGCACTGCGTCGATACCAAAACAGTGTTCCAGACAAGTGTACCGGCTTTGCTCCGGCAGCCATCAGCTTTAGCCACAAATGCCAGTCCTCATCATACGACTTATCCGAAACATCATAGCCACCGACCCTCTCCAGCCAGCTCTTGCGAATGGCTGCTGTGCACACCAGAAGATTTTCCGTTTTCATACGGGAAGCCGAAAAAGGCTGTTTCCAAAGGTAGTTCTGTGCACCAAAACCAACACTATCTGTATATGCCCATGCCGCATCGGGATTTTTCTGCAATGCAAAATACAATTCTTCGATGAACGGCGGTGCAATCAGATCGTCTGCGTCCAATGGAACAATAATATCTGTCGTACTATGCTTAATTGCAGCGTTACGCGCGGCAGCCTGTCTTTGATTGGACTGATGCAGAACGCAAATTCTCGTATCCTGTTTCGACAGTCTTTCGAGAGTATCTAACGAAGGTTTATCCGTGCTGCCGTCATCTACGATAATCCACTCAAACCACGGAAACGTTTGATTCATCACGCAGTTAAATGCTTGTTTAAAGTACTTTCCTGCGTTGTAATACGGAGTGATTATGCTGACTAATGGTTTACCATCACTCTCGCGGTTGCTAATCAACAATTTACGTCCCGGTTCTTTTGCGTAATCAAATTCCATTTCTTTTCCTCTTAATGCAAGCTACGTCTTGTAATATCGTTTTTTTAGATTATTCAGCAATTTTATTGGTATCAGTCCAACAATCAGCGGTTTGATCGCATATAAAATTCCTTTTGGCATCAATCCCAATTTTGAAAAGCCTCTGAATTTTACTATGCACTCATTTAAGCGATAGCAGTACTTCCGTCTTTGGTAAGTACCTTCATCCAGTCGAATAAAATACATCACATCCGCCATATTGACTCCTGTATATCCCAATGCATATGCACGCATCAGCATATCGTAATCTTCTGACCGAATAACGGCTTGCTCAGTACTGTATCCTCCGATTTTCCGTATCACCTCACGCCGCACCATGATAGAAGCGTGAACAAATGGTAAGGTCATAAGGAAATCCTTTGCCTGTGGCTGATTCACAAACCAGTAATACTGTTTTAAATCACCGGGAACTTTATGAAAAAATTCACCCCTTGCTCCAACAAAAGCAATTTCGGGGTGATTTTTCAAAAATTTCAACTGCGTTTGCAGTCGATTAGGCACAGATATGTCGTCCGCATCCATAAACGCGATAAATCGTCCCTGGGATTGATTGATACAACGATTTCGTGCTGCACCGGCTTTCTGGTTAACCTCATTCTGTAATAAGACAATCCTGCTATCCAGAGATGCCAACCTCTTCAAATGCTCCCATGTGTTATCTGTAGAAGCATCATCGCAAATAATCAATTCGAAATCAGCAAATGTTTGCTGAAGAATGGATTGAATTGCTTGCTCCAACTCACTGCCGTCTCCGGCATTGAATACCGGCATGATAACACTGACCATCGGCATCGCAATTCTCCCCTTTCTTTTCATCACTTATTTCCGATATCCTTCCGGGTTCCCACTCTGCCATCTCCAAGTATCTCTGCACATAGCCGTCAGGTCACGCTCCGCTTTCCAGCCGAGCACCTTGGCGGCCTTATCTGCATTCGCCCAGAACTCCGGGAGGTCGCCTGCGCGGCGAGTGCCAAATTCATGCTTGACAGCAACGTCGGTGGCGTTTTCGAATGCGTGCACGATTTCCAACACACTGTACGGCGTGCCGGTGCCAAGATTAAACACCTCAACACCCTTATTCTGCGCCGCGTACTCCACCGCTTTCACATGGCCGTCCGCGAGGTCCATCACGTGAATATAATCGCGGCGGCAGGTGCCATCCGGGGTCGGGTAGTCGTTTCCGAAAATCGTCAGATGATCGCGACGGCCAACCGCAACCTGCGCGATATACGGCATCAAGTTGTTCGGGATACCCTGCGGGTCCTCGCCGATACGACCGGACTCATGTGCGCCGATCGGATTGAAATAGCGCAGAAGAACGACAGTCAGTTCCGGGTCAGCCTTTGCCGCGTCCTCAAGAATTTCTTCCATCATGACCTTGGTCCAGCCATACGGGTTGGAGCAGCTGCCGCGCTTCATCGTTTCGATGTACGGAATCGCATTCTCCTCGCCGTAAACCGTCGCGGAGGACGAGAAAACAAACTGCTTGACACCTGCCTCCTGCATGCACTCGAGCAGCGTCAGTGTGGTGTCAATGTTGTTGCGGTAATACTTCAGCGGCTGCTGTACCGACTCACCAACTGCCTTCAGACCAGCAAAGTGAATCACGCAGTCGATCTCGTTTTCTGCGAAAATCTGCTGTACTTTGACTTTGTCCTTCACGTCAGTCTCGTAAGCGCGAACCTGCTTTCCGGTGATTTCTTCGATACGATTGATAACCTCCGGACAGCTGTTGCTGTAATCGTCTGCGATTACTACGTCATGTCCGCTCATCAAAAGCTGTACGGCGGTGTGTGAGCCGATATAGCCTGCGCCGCCTGCTAACAAAACTGTCATTTTCTATCCTCCGTTATAAGCACTGCAAGTACTGTCCATAGAGTGTCATGCCGAGCTCTTGTCCGGCTTCGTGTACCTGGTCTTCTGTCAGCCAGCCTTGGTTAAAGGCCAGCTCTTCCAGGCAGCCAACATAGCGTCCAGTCTCGGTTTGAATCGTTCGAATGGTCTGGCCGGCATCCATCAGACTGTCTGCTGTACCGGCATCCAGCCACACGACGTCCCGCTCGAGCGGAAGCACCTGCAATTGATCCCGGCGTAAATACTCCAGATTTACATCTGTGATTTCCAGCTCGCCGCGCTGCGACGGCGTGAGATTAGCTGCAATCTTCATCGCCTGGTTGTCATAAAAGTAAATGCCGGGGATTATGTAATTGCTTTTCGGA